>Ga0181470_100139_pt1 | contig 16878 bp, 9 predicted proteins | sample InSIn5SAF170_FD_119082 | JGI IMG/M metagenome (GOLD analysis project Ga0181470, IMG submission 119082) | Clean room microbial communities from NASA Spacecraft Assembly Facility at Jet Propulsion Laboratory, Pasadena, California, USA -... ...
CTACGCAGACTAATCGTCTTCATAGATACCGCCCGTCACCTAATCGACAGTACGCTATGGGACATTCCTCATCTGCTCCGGGAATGCAAACGATGTATGCATACGGAGACCTTCAACATAGTCAGCAACATCATCAACATCAACATCAACAACAACAAGGCATGCAACCTATGTCCAGACCGTCGCCACCACAGCCCACATGGGCTGTGCCGCAGACCCATTCTTCGTACTATGCTGCGCCGCGCGGACCTACTGTAGGCGGGAGAGAAGACCAGCAGCAATTTATGGGAAGACCAGACATGATGATGCTGACTATGTTGAAGGTCTCCGTATGCATACATCGTTTGCATTCCCGGAGCAGATGAGGAATGTCCCATAGCGTACTGTCGATTAGGTGACGGGCGGTATCTATGAAGACGATTAGTCTGCGTAGGCTCTACACCATCGTGAATGCTTACTGTTGAACCGCATTGAATTCCATCTTGAATTTCGTCCTTATATACAACGACCTTAACGATGGTCTGGAAGTAGTCTGCGTTGCAATGTGGTAAGTGACTGTTTAGGCGTTCCATATTGTTCCGAGTTGCTGAACATGATAGTGCTGGACTAGCGACGGCCAAGCCAGGATATGCTGCAGCGCAAAGGAGCAATGACAGATCGGAAAAACTTACATTGGTAACGAAAGTAGAAGGCTGCAGTCAAATGAATGTATCGAGCGATAGCGCGTGCGACTATGGCTGAGCAAATGTGGCGCCGAATGGTATGTAAGCTTCTCAAAAGAGTGTACGAGAACAAAGTTCTCAACGCAGCCAGCGCGGATGGAGCCCGCTCCAAATGAAAGAAATGTATATGAAGATAGTTGGGCAGGATCCTAAAGAGTGACGGGCCAAATAGCAGGAAAGGCGGTTGGAGGGGTTGCTAGGCTATATGATGTATACACGGGGGTTGCAACATCCGAGAAGGAACAACGAAGAGCAATGGTCTCTGTGATTGACGCAACGGAACCGCTTGGGCGCAAGTTTGAGAGAAGTGTCGCGACGCGCCTTGGCTGCAGGTGATCTGGAACGGCCACAGCAGAAGCGTTCACCCAAAAGAGAGTCTGGCGGGGATGGTGTAGCGGGTGGTGGACCGGGCGCAAGGCTGCTGGGATGCCAAAAGGCGATTAGACGCACTTTGAACGGTCGCACCAGTCGTTGTCTCCATGATCCTCTCGGCTGGCTCGGAGAGGCTCCTCAGGGCTGCGCACCAAGTGCCCCATGTTATTGAGGCCGAGCTGTTAACATGGATACTGCGCTGCCACGGCCATCGTGACCACATGCTGACAGGGAGCTGTTGGTCGATGAGTTCAGAGAAAAGGGCATCCCAACACTGGTTCCAACTCGGACTCGAGTTTCAGCGCTCGAACGGGATGGTGCATGTCGTTTATGGAAGGATGGAGTGATGGGAGAGGTTGGCCATGAGATACGCAACTTCCCGCTGTATCAACTCCACTACCAGGGTTTAACCATCCAGTTTCATCATAGCTGGAAAAGTTTTGTCTCAATCGAGAGCGAGTCTGATGGCACGGAGCAGCTGATTGGGAGGGTGGGGGGTGTATCATCGCGTGTGGCGCGTAGTTTGGTGAGGGCGGGGATGAGTCAGCATTCGCTTCCAACTGGCCCACGTCTCTTTACCGCGTCGCGACATGTCCGAAACACTCTTGACACACGTCCAGGGGAACCTGAGACCCACTCTGCTCGCAACGTGTACCGCACCATCAACACATTTCTCGGTTTTTTCTGGATTGATTCGCCGACACGGACGCTCGGTTGTGTCGCGCAGCGGAGTTGTAGCCGCATTTCCACTTGACGTCGACGCTTTCAGCAATTTACTGCCCAGATGCACCGTGTTATCGCCGAATAGTGGCATCGTCAACTGCCCATGACCGAAGCGATGCCACTTCATTCCGTTCTGCTCGGCATGGTGTTATCTTTGCGGAACAGAAACATGTGCAACTCGTCAGCCGACTGCAGTTCCATAGCACGGTGCAAGCGATGACAAGCTTCTGCACTGTCCATTGAGTCAGGATGACAACTGACAGCGGCCGATCGACAAATCACCTGCTAGTTCAGATGTTAGGACTCTTCATTCTCAGAATTCAATATTCCCATGACTTGGCGACGTTCAAAAAGAGTATCTGCCTTGACATCACGAGGCCGCGGAGCGGTTCGTAGCAATCTTGCCCTGACCCATGGACTCGCTACTTTGAATGCCTCAGTCCTGTACCACCACCAATTCCCCACATATTTGTCAACAACATATGTTTGCCACCGGAACCCGACTATCCAGGCTACCTGCAATCTTCTCATCGTTCGAAGCATGAACTCCACAGTGCTGCCTCGGGTTCCGTGTGGCGTCTACCGAAGCGGACGATGCGCTACAAGGAAGGACCTGCAAGCACGTAAGTGATGTGGCTTGGAGGGGCATCGCGCATGATATGAACGAACTCGATTCGGAAGAACTCATCATAATAATTGATAGCTATTCCGCCAATCGAAGTAGCTGCTCGACCCCCTTGTTTACCTTTAACGCGTGCATGTTTGGTGGGTACTGAACCATTCCACAGCTACTCGGTGTGACTACCATCTTCGAAGATCCGATGACCTCCAGCTGCCAGTCTGTTCTATTCGTCACATCCAATCGCAAGCACCATGAAACTTGGGTGGACATACAGAATCAAGATACGATATCGCCATCACCAAACAACCTTGCAACATTGATCGTTTGCGGAACCTACACCTACCACAGCAAGGGTTACGGACGCGATATTGCGACCACATATGATTGAAGACGACGCAAACCGTGCACTGCAGATTTTGCAAGTAACAGGTTCCAAGTCTGCGAAACGATCTCACGACAGCCCCTCGTACGTCATGGTAGACACTGTTCTCGCCATGGCTCTAGATCTCGACATGTGGACCTACTATGGAGGCGCATTTCACTGGACGTGAGAACACCTGAGCAGCAAGAAGAGGAAACTACCCCTCATCAGCTCGACCCTCAGGCATACTATACTTGGCAACCGCGAACGACAGCACAGCGTCAAGCCAGCGAACAAACTTCAGCCTCATGACGTGTCATTCATTAACTCAAGACATCCAACAACTGCCCCGAACCCAGCCGCTCATCTTCAGCCCTAACAGCCCTAACACCCAAAATCCTGGGATCGACATTTTACGACGAGGGTAATCCATGTCACCAAGACACTGGTTTTGACAGGCCATCGCTGGCGGGAGCGGGACGCGCGGACAATAGCCACGGCACTAGTTATAGTAAGGAATTTGGAAACTCAATTCTACTATAAACCTACTTCACTACTAGACGCGATCGGAAACTAGGAGAAGACTGTGCGGCGGGATTTGCGACGCGACTTGGGCATATAGAGTGCGTCGGGCGAAAATGTGGGAGCGCGATTATTGTCTGCAGCCGAGGTAGTCGAAGGGGTGAAAAGGGTGGGTACAATGTGCTGTCTCAAATTCGTGGTAGGTACTCAGGGTGATCAAGTAGTTGAATCGTGATATGCATTACATCTACGACAGCCTCATCTGGGCGCAGTCTTCCATTGACTCCTGAGCAACAACACCCAAACCAAGATAAATATCTGTCCATCAATTTTCAACATCCTCCGACCCACCTAGAGTTTCCCAATCTTGATCTCACACTCCCCACTCACAGTATCGAAACTCAAGCTACTATCTCCTTCCCCTTTCTTCGCTTCAACATGGTTCTTCCCTGGCTCATCATTCTCTCCTAAAAGTTCCAAATCCTTGCCTTGCAAATGCAGCGCGCCACTCAAACTCGTGCCATCAACAACCCCCGACCATTCTGGTGGATATGTCACATCCAAGCCCCCAGACGTACTCTTATGCGTGCTGACTAAACCAGACATGGCTACGTTCTTCGCCTTGTACGGCGAGCGCAATGTCAGAGTTGTCTGTCCGGAGTGCGTAGAAGTGTAAATCTCAGACTGATAATCTCCGGATTTGAAAGGCAGGATATCAGCTGTGACTAGACCGGCTACAGAGTTGAATTCCGTGCGGGAACCGTGGATAAAAGTGCCATCGACGGAGCCGACGGTGGTGTTGATGTAGGTTTGGTAATCGCGGTCGGGGATGTGTTTGCGCTTGAAGTCTGTCCGAATGCTTCCAGATAGCGAATCTACCATGAAGATGGCTGGGTTCGTGGAGCCTGAAGCCGCAGCTTGGGGCTCAATGTCGATGTTCACGGATCCACTTTTCGTCTTAACGGAGAGGAGGTCAGACAGTGCGTATTTCCCGCTTATGGATCCGGAGATGGTTTGTAAGTATGTATGGCGAGAGGAAAAGTCTACAGCGTCGAGGGTGCCGGTAGTAGTGGAGATGGATGTTGTGTCTTTGACAGTGAAGTTTGCGCCGGGGTGGATCTGCATACCCATGTGTGTGGTTGCGACTTTGAAGTTTGATAGTGAGGCGCCTGGGGCCATGTAGATTACTACTGACATGCCAAGACAGGCGGTGCCGGGGCGTACGCCGTCGAAGCCGTCAGGGAAGGAGGGGTCACCGATGGTTATGCCGGTTGAGCTGGATGCGTATGCGACGCTGTTGACGTCGACTGATGATGATACAGCGTAGGACATTTTTACCTGTATGGTACCAGCTGCCTGCTCTGGGGGTGCTTGCGCAACGTGTATCCAGCCGGCTACCCGCTTGTATGGACCGTCTAGTTGATGCACTGCTTCTTGAATATTGAGTTCGCTCGCCTGACTGAAGTCGTGGTGTTCAGTTCGAACGTTATATTGCTTTCCACATTTTGCTGGCCATCGGATGGGGAAAGATTGCTTGGGTGCTGCTTGCGCCGCGGCAGATGGCGATGGCCATGGGACGGCGATGAGGCTTGGCTTGTCAGAGTCGTCATCGATAAATCCTTCTGGGTGAGCGGCATCGCCCTGTGCAGACTGTGCCGACGATGGGGCGGTAGTCACAGTGGCCTTGGTACGGGTGTCAGTACAAATTTTCCTTCTCCGCAGCATTCAACTAACTTGTTTGTCCCTCCGAACAGATACTGCTGCGACCATAAGGGCCAGCATTGCAGACACAAGCATCATCGCAAGTATCGTTCCAGCCACCTTCAGCCATGTCTTCTTGAGGCATTGCTGCCTTAGGCTTCTTCCTCTGTACTGCTCTTCTTTAAACCTTGCATCTCTTGCTTCTCGTCCATCAAAGGAGAGCAGCCTTGCGCCTTCTTCGCCACTCAATCGACTTGAGATGAGGCCAGGCGTTGTGGCTTCAAGGTAGCTAGGTGGAGGCCTCTCGTTGTCGGCCTCCTGGTTTATAAAAGCCTCTAGAAGTGGCGTCGAGCGATCGTTGTACGGTGTCGGCTCAATGATGATCTGAGGCCTCGAAGACCGACTGTTCGCTGTCGCTGTATCGATGTACATGTTGGGCATTTTAGCTTCGTAATAGGGTATAATAAAAGAGTGAGTAAATAAAGATTGTAATAGGCGCACGCGCAAAGAATGGACCAAGCCAGGGTATCAAGAATGTACAATGAGAGCAAGAGGATGTGGAGGTCGAGAAAGAGGCCAGGCAGACATGTCCTAAGTAACCATCCCAAGCTCAGGCATCGAAGCTTGATCTGCAACTCCAAGGGCTGGGCCGACGAGTGTGATGCTACACATTTGTTTCGGTGGTGGAAACGCTGCATGTTTGATGTCGGCTTGGCGGTGGTTAGTGGAGGCGAACGGCTATCAATTCCGTTGTTTGCGCTTTTGTTCCGCAGAGAAGTTTCGATCCGATTTATGACTGTTGATCACTCATTGATGGTATCTAAACATATACTCGATCGAAACAGCAAAAGAATGCGTTGCGGATAGTGGTCACTTGGAGCGTGAGGAGGAAAAGTCGTGGCTGGTGCCGTTGGATGCGACGTCGGACGATGCGGGCGCTAGGCTAGGGGCTTGCACTGTCGATCAGGCACCCCAGGGCTGGAACCTCGCAGTGCCTCGGTACGCATATACGGTAATACGTAGAAGTGAGAATATGCGAGCGGAATCAACCCGTTCAAAACCATAGGTAAGAGCATGTTTCTGCTGAGATGAATCTAGATGGCTTTGAGTATGAGGCATACGATTCCAAGGACGAGTCCTGACCCCCAGCTTGTCAGCTTCCATGTGGAACCGTGTGTTTTCTTGTATATGGTTAAAATGTGTCAGAATTCATACGCTGAACAAGCTTTCTAGCAGAATTGCGACGCTGAAGTTGCTGCTTTGTGGTCGTTGTGTGGCAATAGTGAAGGGAAAAGAGAGCAGGTGACATGGGAGCGGACCCCCGAGAGTGGGTGGGGCTTGGCGGTTGACGTAGCGAATTGTCGCATGGCGGGCGTGTCCTTTCCAAGTCAAAGTCAACGTCAACATGGCAGCGCTGCAGAAGTTATCGCAACTGTCGCAGCCACACTGTGTGCTCCTCGCCGTACAATATGCCACCGAATCCAACATCCTAGCGTTACGGGCGCTGACAGCACTCCGAGACGGCGATCTGCCGCTCGAGCTTACCCTGAGCATCATCCTCAACTACCTCCCGGAAGAGAGCGACCCCTCGTCGTATCACGACTTTCTGCATGACCTGGCGACTGGGTCGCGGTATCCTGGGGAAACCCCCGCTGCATCCCTCGACATATCCGCGGTCGAACAACTCTCCAATTCGCGGGCGAAGAAGAGAAGGCACGCGCTGCATCTCCCGCCTGTAGTGCATCCCCTCTATGCAGACGAGGGCGAGCTCGACTTGTTCAGCCACTTTCTCATACACCGCACCCACCGCATTGACGCGCAGACGGGCCTGCTGGATCTCGTCCCCCAGCTCGTGGTTCCCTTTCTGGGCCATTCCGAATACCTACGCACATGGTTCATATCCACCGTCCTCCCGCTTCTGCGCCTCAGCTACGAATACTACCCGCAATCGCCCGCTACCACGCTTGACGAATTTGCGTCGCTCAAAGGACGACGTGCTATCGATCACCAACTCTCACACGTTCGAAACGCAAACGATGCCCAGATACACAATGCAGCACGGGACCTGAAGGGCGTCGTTGCCCCATGGCTATGTGGAGCCAACGATCGCAAGAGGCGGCGAATTACACGCGAAGGTCGGAGAGCGTCAATTGCGCAGGACCAAGCACACGAACCAGACGATTGGGATTGTCTGTTCCAGTGGCTGCTACATGCCTCAAAGGACCATCTGCCACTCGTTGCTTCAGCCATCGCCGACTGGGACGGCCCAGAGGACATGGACTTGGGTGGCTATGAAGAAGGACGAGACTTTGTCGATGACGACCAACAGCGACAATTGGAGATGAAATATGCACGAACAGCTCTGGCGTGCCTCTACCTGGTCGACAAGAGCGATGTTGCCTCACTGCAAACGGCGCATTCGCTCTTGTCGAGGATATGTACCCTTCTCAACTACGAGCCGCCTCCAGACCTTAGTATCGGCGTGGGGCAATTACCCTCGTACGACCTAAAGGATCCTCTGCTACAAGACTCGACGACTACTCTACTTAGGGAGGATCGTTTGTTGGACAGAGATAACGTCATTACACAACCTGGCGCTGAAGCATTCCGTGTCCTTGAGCTAATCATTTTCTCCTCTTGTGTTCTGTCAACTTTGCAGCAACCAGTATCCATTCGAGAGGTTGCTAAAATGTCACTACGCGACGACTACTCGGAGCAACTATCGTTGCTACAAAAGACACTCCATACACTGAACAGCGGCTCCAAGAAAGACAGCGAACAGTGGGCCACTATTCGTTCCAAGTTGTTGTGGCTATGGAACTGGGGTACTGACAACCACGACGAAGATCGCCAAGCCCAGGGTATCTTTGGTTTGCTAGAGCGGAAGGCTTTGGAAACGGAGATACTGAAAGCGCTTCTGGAGAGCAATCATTTCTCTCTCGCGATAGACCTGTACATGAAGCCAGCATTCGGGCAGCAGCCGCTTCTTTCGTCCGATGTCGAACAGGTCGTACTCGCATCAGCCATGCACCACTACGACAATGCGAGCAACGGTAACCGCAATAGGGGTGGCATGAAGCGTGCCGCCGATATCATCAACGCATTTGTCCCTCACTTTTCCTCGTCGTCGCGGTTCCGACGGTTTCAAGCCTTGCTCACAGCGACGCATGCCATGTCATTCTATTCACTCATACTCCAGCATGGTGTACCTTTCCAGCCGGTCAACATTCGAGTGAGCCCTAATCCACTGTCGCTGGTGCGTAAGCTGCTATCACAAAATAGCGGTAGTTATACCAAGCTAGACGACTTGGTTTCTATCGGGCAGAACCTAGTAGTTGCAATGCCGTCGACTATCATGGAAGAAGAAGCAGAGAGCGTGCCGATGGATCCCACATCGATTGAACGGAAAAAAGCTGCCGCGGAGCGACGAGTGATCGGAATGGCCATCGAAGCAGCACTAGAAGAAGATGACTTTGAGACTGCTTACTCATATGTCGTCAACCGACTAACCCCTTCGACCCCATCTCCAACGCCACCAACGTCGTCGAATTTCTTCTCATTCGGATCTGCAGATGCCGAAGACCATGAAGACGAGGCAGAAGATGTTGCGTGGCGGGCTGCTCTGCGCGCTGGCCGACACGATACGTCTCTCGCTTCATCAAACTCCTGGTCACAAGCTGGTAATGCAGCACGCCCAGACTTGAGAAGATTAGAACAGCGCATGGAGCTACTCTCGCAAGCCCTGCTGCTTGCCCCGCCCAATCGCCTTGAAGAAGTACTAGGAGTATGGCAACAATGCGAAGCCGAGATGATGCACCTCCTGGCACAAGAGACCGAAGCAGAAGAGCGCTTCAATGACGCAGCCGACCGCAAACTCCCCGGCGCCTTCGACATGGACACCATTACCGTACAGCCGCGCCGTGAAGTCGGTCGCGGCGCTGTGGAAGAAGCACCCATGGGTCTCTTTGACGTAGCGCGTGGGGCTGCTGCAGCGTTTTCCAAGACGGCATTTCCACTGAGGGGTAGTGCTCAAGCTGCAACTTCTACAGGATCTGCAGGGCCGGGCTCGGGAAGGGTTAGTATGGATGGGAGTGAGAATGGTAGTATGGATGGAGGTGAGAGGGTCAGGAGGAGGGATATGGTGGCCAATGCTGCTACTGGGGCGCTTGCGTCTGGTTTGGGTTGGATGTTGGGAGCAAAGCCAGTCAATGAATAGGGTGGTGCGTGGTATGTAGAATAAGCAGGTATTTGGCGTTGAAGGAGTGCAATGCTGGAGGGCTGTTATCATACCCAACTCCATGAATGCATTGGTTCCAGTTACATCGTTCGTTGACTAGACATTGTGGCGTGTGAATGTTTTGACAATCAGTATCCTCATGTGGTAGGTATATGCAATGCTTCCATGCATGTACCCGTTCCGTATACCGTCCTCAAGTGCGTCGTTACTTTGACGCGCAGCAATCACTTAGTCATGATAATGGCCACTGGTAAGTAGCGAGAACTTTGCAGTTGCCTTGACCCGACTCTCCGTCACAGTCGTCACTAACTCACTGCGGCTGTCTGAAAATGCGTTTTTGATGAGATTCATACACTTCAGCATCCATTCGTCATTACGCTAGTGGCACACATTGCTTGACGTTGTTGTCACCACAGCCGCACCTTCCCGCGAGTACAGCAATCACACTGGGTCAGCCTTTTGGGGATTCAGATTCTCCTCAAGGTTCGCAACTACCAGAATTAGACCGCGATTGCCTCAGCCACGCTTACGTAGACGTCAGTTCATCGTGTTTGTGTCAGACAAGCACACACTTTGCAAAGTCCATCCGTTTGCTGTGTACAATTAGCTTCGGATCCGAGTTACTGTAGCATCTTCTTTCCACCTAATCCAGTCTCTCACTTCTCTTTCTCAACAACCGGAGGCATTCACTCACTCCCTCGAACCAGTTACCACGGACCAACCTCACGCTTCCTTCTTCCACCATCCTTCAACCTCAAACAATCATGCTCACAGTGATTCTGGCCTTCATCGGCACTGTCGCAGCCTTTGGCGCAGCCATGCCTACTTCCCCAGCCTTTTCAACCACCGTCGATATTGCCAATACCAACGTCAACCGCGATGTCAACCCTAACCCCGACACCTTTTGGCAGGTCCGCGTCCAAACATTCACCGAAGACCTCTGTCACGGTGCTTATACGTTCCTCTGGCTCGACTCTGATGTATGCATCAATTTCAATGCTGATGTCAAGAGCTTGAGGGTTGTGGGCCATGATGGGCCTGTCAAGTACAATTCTCGTGAGTCCCTCGTCCCCACATACTTTGCCGTTGCGAGTTCGCCCTCTTGCCTCAGATGTCATGTAATAAGGATGCGCGGAAGGGTTATATTGATGTGTTGTGGGTCAGAGAAGGCTGACATTTAAATAGTCAACGTTTACACCTCGCTTGGCTGCCAAACTGGTCCCACTGTCCAGCCTGTTTTGAGTCGCAAATGCTACCAGAAAGAAGGATATCTGTCCATCAAGCTGAGGACGTAGGATCGCTAGGTAATCAATTCACTACCACACAATCCTACTACCATCAACTTCCGGCGATGTTACGTTGAAAATGAATGCTAAGCAACATAGTGTGTTTTTCATAAAGAGGCTGGATCTGAGTCTTTCGGATCATCATCCGTTTGCGCACATGGTGAACGTGGAAACGATACAGAAAGTCATTAGTAATACGCTGAGACCTCGAGCAAGAAAGCAAAAGTTGGTTCGATTGTGATTGCTCCATGAAGGGCATCAGCTTGATAGCGCTTCTATCACAAAGTACGAATGCAATGAAGCATTGAGGAATTCACCAAACAAACACTTCGAGAATATGACATGTGATATGCGATTGCCGATGCTTCCTATCTACACCCAGAACACCATCCTATGTAGCGCCCATGTTTCATATATACGACATCTCATCCCACTCCGGATTCATATACAACAACATGATCAAACCCTATATATGAACGAATGAATAAACAACTCCACCGCTGATGCTTATATAAAAAACAGCATAAAAATGTCTCAAGCGAAGGGTATCCAATATCCACCTCCCACCATCTTATCAACACTCACCTCACCCAATTCTCATTTCTCTGGACCTACCTTCCCTCTTTACAGCGCAATAGGCGGCACGGCATTCAACACCCTCAACATCTCATTTGGTGCCATTTGTGCACTCTGCAAACTCCTGACCTGACTACCCTTCTTCAATCTTTGAAGTCCAAGAGCCAGTTTCCAGCTCTCTGTTTCATCAATAAGGAAGACGTATTTCTTGCCATCTGCATCACGCACCGAGGCACGGAGAATGTGTAGATTTTTCGCGGGCTGTTTACCAGTCTGTATAGGAGTAACTTGTCAGTACAACAACATCGAATGAGGAACGATAAAAAGAGAGTGGGGACGTGACATACCTCGACCATTTTGAGCGTCCAAGCCTTGACATCCCATTCTCTTTGAGGGATACCTCTCACGTCGTCGTCGATGAACAGACCTTCAGATTGTATTTTGAGAATGAGTCCGTCTGTTACCTTGCCCACGTTGGAAACGAGTTGAGCGACGGGTTTAGGAAACAAGTCGTTGAAGAGATACACCGCCTTGATGACAATCTTGTTCGGGTCCGCCGTGGAATATGGCCCTGACCTCGACGCAGGAGGTGATGTGCGAGTGGTAGATTGCGACATCTGACTGGGCGCATAGCTCGACTCGGAGTATGCGGAAGAGACATGCGAGCGTGTTGCTGTGGAGCGAGGGGGGGCGGTGGAAGTACGTGGTGGGACAAAGGACGCAGCATCGCTTTCACTTGGCTGGTATGTCTTCGCCGAGGGACGTTCATATGGTTTCTTGGGTGTGACAGTCGCTTTGATGGGGGAAGAGTGCGTCGATGTGACCGAAGCGGCGGGCGGAGGGGGCGTAGCTCTGGCACCCGCATATGGATCGAGGCGTTCACCGCCACCGACGTTGCCATAAGTGGTTGACCGTCGAGCTGTGAGGTCTGGGACGGCTGCTGTGGCAGCAGCAGCGGCAGCTTCAGCTTTGATACGTTCCGCCTCTGCTTTGAGTTTGGCTTCACGGGCTTCACGATCTTTCTGGGCACGCTCACGGGCTGCCTTGAGTCGTTCAGCACGCTCGGCATCTGTTTTGGCTTTTGCAAGAGCAGCTTCAGCTTCAGCCTTTGCTTTGGCGGCAGCCTCCTCGGCGGCAATCTTCTCTTGCTCAGCCTTCTTTGCAGCTTCTTCGGCGGCTTTGGCTCTTGCCTCGGCTTCGAGCTTCTCGCGTATCTCTTTTTCGACGGCTGCGCGGACTTCAGCTTCACGAGCCTCTCGCTCTGCCTTCTCCTTTTCGATAGCTTCTTGTTGTTTGCGAGCTTTCTCTTTGGCAAGGCGCTCTCGTGCTTCGCGTTCGCGTTGCTCGCGCTCACGCTTCCGCATCTGCTCCCACTTCTCCTTTTCGGCTTTGGCTTTGGCAGCCTTAGCAGCCTCTGCTTTGGCCTTCTCTTCTGCCTCCTTCTTTTGGCGGGCTTCTTCTGCGCGCTTGAGTTCTTCCCATGCTCGTCTGCGGTCTTCCTCGTCTTTCTTCTTCTTCTCCTCGATAGCTCGCAGTCGAGCCTCTTCCGCCAGTCTGCGCTCCTCTTCGGCCTTGCGTTCCTCTTCTGCGATGCGTTGTCGCTCAGCTTCTTCTTGTCGTTTCCTCTCCTCCTCAGCAAGTCGCGCTTCTTCTGCCTCGCGCTGCTTCCTGGCCTCTTCGGCTAGCCTTTGCTCTTCAGCTTCACGCTTTCGTCTGGCTTCTTCTTCAGCCTGCCTTTGAGCTTCTTCGGCTTGCCGCTGAGCCTCCTCAGCACGCTTGCGTTCCTCTTCTTCTTGTCTTCGCTTTGCCTCCTCAGCCTCCTTGGCCTTCTTGAGCTCTTCCTTCAGCTTCCTTTGCACTTCCTCCTCAAGCATCCTCTTGTGTTCTTCTTCTTGTTTCCTCTTATGCTCCTCCTCTTGCTGCTGCTTCTTCTTCTTCGCCGCCTTCTCAGCCCGCTTACGCTCGGCTGCTTCTTCCTCTTCCTGCTTCTTCTTAGCTTCTTCGGCTTGCTTGCGTTCTTCCTCTTCCTCCTTCCGTTTGCGCTCTTCGTCCTCCTTCCGCTTGCGTTCTTCGTCTTCTTTCCGTTGTTGCTCCTCCTTTTCTTTCCGCCTCTTCTCCTTCTCCTCAGCTTCTTTGCGTTCTTGCTCGGCTCGCTCAGCCTCTTCGTCAAAAAAAAGACTCGTCATCTTGTGTGGCGGCGGTGAGCCAGCGTATTGGCGATATCCACCCCATCCACCATGAGGTGGAGGACTACCGGGGAAGCCGCCATTCGGAGGCGGTGGCGGAGGTGCACGTTGATAGCTTGAGCTTCCACCTGGTGTGTTTGCACCTGCTCCAGCGCCAGCACCAGCTCCGCCGCGACCATTGTAGCCCCCTCCACCACTGCTAAAACGGCCACCAGCTTGTGTCTGGCCAACCGCCCATCCGGCAAACAGCATCAAGACGGCCAGCAGTATGACGCCATTGCCACCGGTCGACACTCCATGTCGGACTATGAGAAAATATTGTTTGACGTGGGGCTCGGCAGCCTTCCACAGCAGGATGCTCGCGATGGTGCTGAGCACGCCCGCGATGAAGCTGTTCTGCTGGACGCCCATGCTAGGGAGATATATGAAGCCGCCCCCTGAAGAGTGCGGCGGTATGATGAAGATGTCATAGTTGCCTGGTGGCAGGCCGCCGCTTGGGCCGGGAGGAGGTGCATGGCTACCTTCTGTGGTCTTTGGATTGGCGCCATGCGGAGGCGGCGGAGGAGGAGGACCGTCGTCCATGGTTGCGTATGCCCACGAGGGCGACGAGAGTGGGTGCTATGGGAATCGCTGCTTGGGGAAATTGTGAGGTTGAAATTACTACCGGCGGCGGTCTTGGGCGGTCGGAAAGGGCGAGGCAGTGCAAGAAAACATCAGCTCCACTGACTCGAGATGGAAGCGAACTGCAGCGGGGCGGTGTAGGTGGGGTAAGATGCTGATCAAGTTTTGCTTTGTGCAAAGGGCAATTGAGTTTGTGAACACGGTTGCAAAGTATCTAGGACGCCAACAACCTCATAATAATTCTGCTGCGGAGGTGGCTCCTCGGCGGTCCGGGTTTGTTTACGCCAAGAGAACATGTCTCGCTAGCGGGTGCGGGCCGTTGATGCTGCATGGCTACCACGCTGCCACCAACGCCCTCCCAAGCCAGGGGAACGGCGATGCAATCGAAGCCAGTTGACCCAGATGCTCTCCAGATGTCTTTACCTGCGACCACTGATGCTTATGTGTTGTTGTGGCTGCGACGAGGTGGAAAAGAAAGTGAAGCTGTTGCCCATTCGACGCGCCCAAACAACACGTCACGCGTGCCAAAACAGACTCGGCTCCTCTTTTCGTCTCTAGCACGGCCGAGCGGTGAATCTGTCACCAAACGTGATTCCACGTAGGGCCAAGTGAGCTCCACGCATGGCACGCGTCAGCATGCGATTCGAGGACGTCGACGAGAGTGGGTTTTCGGTATTGCAGAGTGGGTTGTTCTTGCATTGGCGAGTGGGCATGGACGTGTGTTTTGATCGCTGGTGCAGCGTGCAGTGCAGAGTGCAGGCAGAGCTCCAGCTGTCAGCACCCTCATCTCTGGAAATGCCAGGGTGTCGAACTGCTGGCCAGATGCGAGCGAACCGATACTGTGTCACTGCGGGGTCGAGTCTTGTGAGACCAAGTTTATTTATTGTTAGGAACACTAGGCAGGGGCAGAGAACAGTCTGGTGTGGGTTCTTGCTGTGGTGTTGCGTCGTCTTATCGCGCGAGGCCCGCCAATCTTGATTGGACTCCACATCAACAGGTCACCACCAACAGATCTTGGGAGAGACTACCATACGGTACGCTGCAAAGTCTGGTTCCGCAGGTCGGATGCGCTGCCCATGTGCTATCGATATGTGCATGTGTGCGTGGGTTGGTTGATATCTTCACATCACACCTGGGCATATCACACGCCTGACGACTACACCCTCATCGCTGACTGACTGCACGCGTGACCCAACCACCCTTCTGCTGACTTCGCTCGTCTTCCACGTCCCTGACGTCCCACGCCAAGCTTATCTCCTCCGCTCCGATATCCGCCTTGAAACAACAAAATGTTGATCAAACATGGCTGTTAGTGTCGCGCGGTTACCCCGCCCCGCCATCTTTGTTGAACCCAACACGTCCGAACACACTCCGACGGCCGACAATAGCCATTGCGCTGGCACAACCCCATCTCAGTGCATGCCACCCGCGGCTGTCACCACCACACCACGCTCTGGAGACCTTCAGCCTTGCGGGAGTGGAGCCCTCGCTGTCTTAACCCGCGGGAATCCACTTCCACGTCATGCCGGCCAAAAATGCTTCTCGATCACGCCAGGCGTGCAAGACAAGATGGTAGCTGCTTTCGTCCGCTGCCGGGATGATACGGGACACGAGGGGGGTACGTACGCTACACTCAAACCTGCTGATCGGATGCAGGTACAGGGTGTAGGAATGTTTGGGAGTTTACAGCAAATCACCACCCACAATTGTCACCATGGTACAATGGTGATTGGGCGATATGACGTGAAAAAAGACGTGTTGCATCGTGATGCATACATTAGGCCCAGTCTAGTCAAGAGGCACGGCAATGACAGACTTTTCAACCGGGACGACCAGATTGAGAAAAATGGCGGTGTAGCGGGTGCTAGCGCCGGCCACCTCGATCACCCGCATACTGTCAACAAGTACTAAAGCTAGAGCAGCGGCACATCGCGCCTCCCTGTCCGTGTCCGACAAGACTTTAGAGGGTGACTGTTGCGTCGGCTACTCGTACACAGCAGGAACCCTCATCGAAGACATCCGACCATGTGGAGAACAGGCCTACTCTACCTCGACCGTGGGGACAGCTCCATACTCAACGCCCTCAGGAATGCGGGGTACGACACCAAAGAGCACCCAGGCTCGCCATCACGATCACCTTCCCGCCGCTTCTCAATTGCCAGCGACACCGAGAGCGCCCTCGAGGGCAAGCTCAAGCAAGAGATGCGCCAGCAGCAGGGCGTCCAGCACTGGGTCATGCCGCCGGATGTCAACGGCCTGAAGTTTGCCAGTCCCCGCGCCAGCCCGCGCACACGAGCCATTGACCCTGCCGACGCCCTCGGCCTGTCCACAGACGCAACCCTCTTCGAAGAACCTCTCCTTTACTCGCTGGATCGAATAAAGGAAGACGGTCCTTCACCCGACTACTTCTCCTACGATGACCTCGCCAAGTCGCCTTCCATCAAGAGCGAGGGCGAAGAAACCGTCATCACAAAGCACCGCCCCTCTCACCTGCGCACACCCTCAACACCAACCATCGAATCAAGACTCGCCAGTGCGCAAAGGGCATCGCGAACACTTCCGCTCCGCGCCAAGACCAACGACGGTCTTCTGCAACTACAAGCCAACACATCAAAGCCACAGCGCCCCGCCAACACCCACCAACGCAGAATCTCGCTCGGCCTCCCCATCAAAGCCGCCACCGCACAGAACGAGAACCCTCGCCATCACAGCCCGACCACCCGCTCCCTCCATCCATCAACACCCAAAAAGCTACCAAAGAAGAGCGGACCGACATCGGCCATCCAGCAAGAGCGTGATTTGGAGTACAAGCACCGCCACACATTTATCGGCACAGCATCCCTGGACGACTTCCTAGAGGTTCTCGACGTGTCACCCGAGCAAAATATCACCAACAAAGAAGCGGTAATAAGGGCCTTCATCCTCCTAGCCTCCAGCGAGCGATTGCTA
>Ga0181470_100140_pt1 | contig 16871 bp, 22 predicted proteins | sample InSIn5SAF170_FD_119082 | JGI IMG/M metagenome (GOLD analysis project Ga0181470, IMG submission 119082) | Clean room microbial communities from NASA Spacecraft Assembly Facility at Jet Propulsion Laboratory, Pasadena, California, USA -... ...
GGTTCCAACACGCACGAAGACGTGAAATGTGGTTCCATACGAGTGGTGTGAGTTGAATGGATTATGCTAGGCGGTCTAGTAGCATACAGGCGTCTAACAAAGCAGTTACAGGAAGGGGCCACTTACGAAAGCCAATTAAGGCGATTGCTGAAACGTTCGGGGAGAGAGCTATGGGAATAGAAGACTAGTGACCAGCCTCATGCGTCTCTACTGAGTCCGATCTCCAAGAAGCTAGGTCATCCTTTCCTGGCATACCTCCCCCCGGCACCAGGTCCAAATCGTGGACACACCGTTGTGCCAATGGATAGCGACTACAGGACTCGAATGGACGTCCAATGACGCCAATATGGCTGGATTTCCGCGTTAGCTTGGATGGATGAACACAGCCCAGGCTGGAGAAACCGTCAAGCTTTCCTTTGCCCCAACAGATCTCTGCTCCCTTAGTGAGTTCTCTCCTACGCTTTCAATAGAAGAGTTTGACCGAGATAGGGTTACTGGAGGCAAAGCAGCGGAAGCCTGGGTCTAGACTCGCAGCTGAACAGGCTAGGCCATTGAGACGGACGCAAGACACTTCGGTCAGCGGTTTGTGATGCAAAAGAAACATTTGGATGAGGTGGATTAGATTCAGGTTCTCCTCCAGCTGCATTTTACTATCAGATGATTGGCTTCAGCGGCTTCATACATGTACGATAGTTTCCCGCAATGCTACGATCACATCGGTTTTCGACTGCGTGATCGTACCTCCCGATGGAGCTTTCGTTATTAACAGCGCTTCCCAACCCCGTATAACCGTGAACAATCTCCTCTCAGCTTGAAGCTGAGGTGCAAGTGGTCCCACGAAAGCCGTCCATGCCGCCTATCCAATACGATCGCTGTGCCTGATTTGAGTCCAAGACCCGGTAGTTCTTTCTCAGAAGACGCAATTACAGCTCCAAGGCCCTATCGAAGGCGGCGGATCTTCTCAAACCGACCCGTCATGAGCCATACCCTCTCCTGTATCGCCACCCTCCTCTTTTCGCAACTTGAACTCTTGTAGCCAAGTCGCCCACTCCGAGAAGTTCACCAGAGCCTCTGCTTCCTCAGGCGTCCGCAGAGCTTCGTCAGTCAGCACCGCCTTGCATACCAGCAGCGCGAACTTTCTGGCGTGTTCGTCCGGCTCTGATCGGACGGGAGTAGGAGGACTAAGCGGGTTCTCCGGTGCCACAGACTTCGCATGTGCCACAGCCTTCTTCGGTGCTACAGGTTTCTCTGGTGCTACAGGTGTTGGATTCATCTCTCGTTGCTTCCTAGTTTCTGCATCCAGAGTCGTAACTTCCTTGGGATATTGCTTCAGCAGGATCTCCTCCATCTGCTTATACCGCTCCGGTATCGGCAACAGGAGCACTTGACCAGGAACGCCGGGCGCTGGGGTGGTACGTGCTAGTATCGTGTAGCCTGGCTGGGCTGCGGTCGTCGCTTTGAAGTAGGTTGCTTTGCCTGGCCATGGGCATTAATAGTGTCGATTCGGGAGGCAGGAGAGGGCGCGCACCTGTTGCTTCTTCAAGGGCGAATACGACTTCATCGCCATCTTTATCGACACCAACAGGGAATTGTAGATGCAAGTTTGATTCCTGGCCGCGATCAGCATCGATTCTTCATACCGTGGCTAATCAAAGCTGACTGTCGGATTGAGAGACTGAGAGCTTACTCACCATCGTCTAAGCTCTTGTGCTGTCGTCTTACAAGGCGCTACAGACTTTCGATCTGTCTTTTTGTCCAGTGGATCAAAAACACGAGGACGGGGTGGGTTCGATGTCGCTTCCGAGTGCGAAACAGTGTTCACCCAGATTCACTCACGTGACATCAACGCCAGCATAATCCATTCAACTCACACCACTCGTATGGAACCACATTTCACGTCTTCGTGCGTGTTGGAACCGTTCTTACTTGCGTAACGGTCCCATAACTGCTGAGGCAGAGTCCTCGTCAAAGTTCCTGCTAGATCTCACACCCCGAGAACCCCTAAACACCGCGATCGCTCTCCCCAGCCCGGCCCAGCAGTCCCACGACCATGCAAGCAAAGCAGCCGCACCTCGCATGATCTTGCCCTCCACTTCAACCCCTCGCATTTCGCCGCGATCTCAATCCAGCGTAAGCCTAAGAAAGTCCCTCGGCGCCGGCGTTCGCTTCAACCGTCGAGGTGGCGCCTCCTTGTCCTTACCAAAAGCCACCATCAGCTCTCCATATAACTTGGCAATCTAACAACAGGCCTATCTAACTGCCCTACTCTCCTTTCCTCCCCGCCTAACCCCCACAATAGCCACAACAACCCGACTCCTAATCCCACCCACCGCAACCGGCGCAGCGGCATCGATACCGCCGCACAACAGCAGGATCGACATCTTCGCGCGAGACCCACTCGGGAGGGTGGTCTTCGTAGCCGTAGTACTCGATGCATGTACATGACGTGCCTGGTGTTGTTCTTCGTGGCCTTGCTGTTGTTCTTCTAGGCCTTAATGTCATTCTTCGTGGCCTTGCTGTTATTCTCAGCGACCCGCTTGGCGCTCTTGTTAGCGCTTCGGACGGGGTTTGAGGGGATCGGGAAGCGCAGATCTCGGGCCAGGAGGTGCGGAGGCGCGGACTTGGTAGAGGAGCTGGGCTTGGGCACTGATGGTCGTGTGCTTGCTGGGAGGCTTTCGATAGTCTTGAGGCGACTTCTTGGGCGCGCGTTTGAGGGGATGGGATGGTCTGATGGTGACGTTGTGAGGGAGATGGAATGTGGAGAGGAGACAGGCCTTTTATAGCATCCTGAGCGCGCTGGACCGGAGTCGAGTGACTTAGGTAGGGTGGATCATAGCTGTGACGGTAGATACTGCGACCATTTACTGCTCGAAGGGACATACGTATGCAGAGTCTTGGCTGGTGGTGCTGATATTTACTTTCAGATGTGACTGGACTATAGTGACGTGTTGCTCGAAGTGACTGTGTGCAATTTCTCAAACGCACAAGTGATGGTCTCGGAAAACAGCGCGCGTCCTTCCTCTCCGCCAACTCAACAACATCGCAAAAACCCTCGAATCGAGAATTCTTTCAAGCCTTCGACAAGCCAAGCAGAGAAAATGGCACGTACTATCACCCCAACTCCCAATCATCTCTACCTCCCTAGCTAGCTTTAAATGCCACGAACCTCGCAATCTATTCGCCTGCCCAAAAGAACAGTCCGCTATCCATCAACCCGCCAACCCTTCTTACCCTATCACAAAAGCTAACCCACCCCTCCCAGGCCAGCACCCTCCAACACTCACCCGCCTTCCGCGCCGTACCCCCACCCCCTCCCTCCGCCTCCCAACAACCCCAACTAACCCCAATCCCAGCTCGAAGACACAATCGCATACCTAGTAGTAGACGAAGAGACGGCAGAGCGCGTGCTCCAGCTCGCGCTCGCGGGTACGCCACTTCCTGCACCTCGCCACGATGCCCGCTGACGTCGTATCTCGAGCAGCTCAAGCGCGCGTGCGGGCGGAGAAAGCGGCGGCGGAGAGCGCGCTGCGGGCGCGCGGGGGGGGAGGAGTGGGTTTTTGCTGTTGATGGCGCTAGTGGTGCGTAGTCTCCCTTGTAGAGGACTCGCTGGAGAGGGGTTGAGGCGTTGCTGATTTCGGGGTGTAGATGAAGAGGTTTTCGTAAAGGTTAGGGACCTAAGGCCTGGGCTTAGGGTCCTGGCGATGGCGGAGCCGGCGCCTGGACTGCCGGGGCTGTTCCTGCTTGTGCGCTTGGGAGAGCGGGTGCGGGATGATGGTGGGCTGGTAGAGGGTGGTGAGCAGCAGTAGGGGTGATTTTGGAAGTTGCGGATTTGAGAATGAGAAGCACTTCGGAACACTGAGACATGATGTGATTCGAACGTGATTGCGACACTATGGAGACTACGGAACAACGGTGATGGTATCTCGCGTACTAAACTCATCGCAGAGACGTAGACTCAGACTCAAGACAAAGGAGATAACGAAACCGAAGATGCACGACCTATGTCGGCCCGTCACTCCTAGTACGCCCGTCCAAAAGCCCAGTTTCCACTCCCGCCACTCCACCTGCTGTCCCTCCCCCGCCTCTCCTCCCGCTCCTCCTCCTCGATCTCCCCTCTCAAATCACTAAGACTCTTCCTCGTCCCATCGTCATACTCCGTGACGTCGCTAAACCTCGTTCGCCTCGGACTGCGGCTCGGCACCTCGGGGGGCGTGCTATCCCTCCGTAGCGGATGCGGACGCTCGACGATCAGGGTATCGTCTGAGCCGCCGGAGGCGTCGCGGGAGAGGTGTGCGGGCGCTGGCGCAGAGGTCATGGGAGCGGGAGGGAGGGGCTTGCGCGGAACGCTGAACCGCCTTCCCTGCTCGTCGAAGCTGGGCCGCTGCTCGTCGAAGCTTCTGCCGTAGGAGTCGCGGTCTGCAGCGGTGCGAGTTTCTGCGCCTGAGAGTCCCGCGGCTGCGACACCGGCTGCGGCGGCTGCAGTGGCGATGTTGGGGCTGCTCCGCCTGCGTCCTGTACCGCTAAGCCCGCTGCCCTGGTCCGCAGGCCCGCTAGTGCTGTAAAGCCCGCCCGAAGCCATCGGCGAGCTGATTCCATGCAATTCGCTCGGCTGGCCAATCCCATGCAGCTCACTCAGCCCACCGTTGTCGTATTCATCCGTGTGCGCGCTGATGTCGCGGTTGCGGCCACCTGCACCAGGCACAAGCGGCACAGTGCCCGGGATAAAGACGTCGTTGAGGTTGGGGCTCACGGTGTTGTCTCTCTCGATAGGCGAGACGACGTACTGCGGCTGCAGCGGAGGCTGGGGCGGGAAGTAGTCTTCTGCCTCGGAGTAGTCGGCGTTCGGGTTCGCGTATGCGGCGTAGGCGCTCGGCTGGGGGTAGGCGGTGGTCGTGGGCTGGGAGAAATTGGTTGGGCCGCCGGTGGTGGTGGCGGTACGGAAGGGGCTGGAGTTCCGCAGCGGGCTATCTGAGCCTCGTCGAGGCGGCGGCGGGACAGGCGCGAAGGGGTTGGCGTGCACGGCGGGGTGCCACGTGTTGAATGTCTCTTCTGGCGGACTGACCCTCCGCTGCGGTGGGCTCGTTCTCCGCGAGGGCGCGAAGACGGGGTGGTCGGATACTATAGGGCCCTTCATCTGCGTCATCTGCGGTGCGGCGACCAACACTGGTGGGGGCGCGGGGCCGATGTGATCATGGTGATCGTGCAGGAGCGGATACTGCGGTTGCGCGGCTTCCGCATTGGCGCGCCATGCTTCTACGGAGGCGGAGGTCGAGGCGGAGGTGATTTGCGAGCCTGCTGTTCGTCGCCTTCGGCGGCGGCGAAGGCAGAACCAGAGGAGGGCGAGGAGGGTTAGGAGGAGTAACGCGCCCAAGACGGAGCCGAGGATGATAGCGAGTTTGTTGGGGCCGCTGGAGGTCGCTGCTGCTGCTGCTGCGGAGGTGGTTGCTGCTGCGGCGGTGGGAGAGGTGGATGTCGCGGAGCTTGAGGTTGTACTTGAGCTTGATGAGGTTGATGTTGCGAGTGTACTGCTGGAGGACCGCGATGTGCTGGTTGGAGTGGGCGAGCTTGTGCGGGTCGCTGCTTCGGAGAGGATCGAGTTCACATCTGAGGCTACTTCTGTGTATACGGGTGCGAGGACCGAAGTCGCCGCTGTAAAGAGCGAGACGGCGTCGGAGAGGAGGTTGTCGAGGGCATTGGTGGTCGCCATAGAGGCGACTGCCGCTCGTGCAGCAAGGGAGCGATGGGAGCGATGGGAGCGATTGGAGCGGGCGATGGATTGCGCAATCAGACAACAACGACCAGAGTGAGAGTTGAGATGGAGAAGAAAAGAGAGCGAGAGAGTGGCCGGGTAATAAGAGAAGCACCGTCACCGCCGATCAGGTCCCACACCAAGGTTTACCGTTGTGCTGCCACAGTTATCGCACTCAGTTGACTGCGCCACAGGCCAGCAGCCACACCACGGGGATGATCCCATCGTCCAGCCACTCAGGGACGGCGGACGATCGCGCCACCGACTTCATGCACGACTGATCGCCAGCGCCAGCGACGTTTGGGGACGCTCGCTCCGGGGACTCCCTTGCAACGGCCTGCGATTGCGGCGCACAGAGCGAGGAAGCGAGTTCTGGAACACGAATCGCGAGATGCGCACCTATCAACTACACGACTGAGCCACAGGTCTCGGTAGGGCTACCGGGGACTGTGGCTTCTGGCCTTGGGCTTTCGGGGCCTTTGTGGAGAAGACCCGCGAGACAAAGCCCCCGCACGCAACGTTTATTGATATATATATAGAACAAAGCTCTACGGGTCTTTGCTGTGACCAGAGCCTCGAGACGGAGGATAGTGCTTCTGGACTCTCGCGTAGAAAGAGAGCACTTACAGTCGAGGGCACGACTCAGGGTATACTCGAATGACGCAATTCTAGCAATCCACTCGCAAAACCTGCCAAGAGAGCCCTCAAAGCAAGAAAAACGCAGGCCTCCTGTGGCTCACCAACTGACGGAGAGGGCTTCCGGTTCTCTCCAAGCCTCCTTGCGCTTCTGTGCGTGCCCATGGAAGGAAGGTTGGAAGTTGGCAGCGTTTGAGGATCCTCTTGCGCGGGATGACGTTCAGTTCGCTTCAAGTTCTTGGCATAACATCACGTGACGATCGTCAAGGTAATGCGACTCCAAGCCATCTCAACCTCCACTTTTCCAATACCCTGATCATCCCGCAGTTCTCGCACACGTATCCCTCGTTGGCAACGAACTTGATGGTTGGATGTGTGCAGCACGCGTAGCCTTTGTCGCGGTGGTAGTAGCGGCGCAGCAGTTTCTGCAGAGACATAGTGGGCAGGAGCGGGAGAGAAAACACGGAGGACTTCTTCGACTAGACTAGGTTTGGTAGATTAGCGACTCTTATCTGAAAAGAGGAAGCTCGAGGGGAGGGTTTGCAGGATGCTGATCGGGGAGGAAATTCCTGCGAAGACGGCCCGGAATGATCTTACGACATTGGTGGTGAGGTCTTTGGAGTATAGTGTTCGTGATGGCTGAGGTTGAAGATCTTCCAGTGATTTTTGGAAACTCAGGATTTGACTACACGATATACCATGAGCTCTGCGCTCTATCCTCTTTCTTCTCGGAGACCAAACGTACCCAGCTGGTGGTGTCGACGGTGCTTGATTATAGATGCAGAGCAATGCCGGAATCATAGGCATGCCAGCAGGGATCGGCAACAGAAGCCTCAAATAGCTGGGTAGAAGCTTCATTCACTCCAGTACGATGCGCTGGCGGTCACTTCCCTCCGCCAGATTGAAGAGAATGGCATCGTGATACAAAAACCGCTTCGAGAAGAACAGGCTGTGAGAGATTTTTCATTGCTGCTAACACTGCAATGCAGTTTTGTTACTGTCCACCAAAGGCTACTTTTCGTTAACAAAGTCCTCCGACTGACCCTGCGGTAGTGAAATGAAAACTTACCGGACATTTAAGCTCTCACTTGGACACGACTCTGGGAGACCATCGCTCAATTCATTTGCAATCCAAGGATTTCAAGGACTATGCCATTATGCACCTAATATATCGGCAAATCTATGGCAATGCAACTAGGGATATTAGCTAGAACATAGATTGCCTCAGCCGAACGGAATTTACCCTTCTCTCACGTGCTCCTCCCATTGTCATTTGCAGTTGAACTCCCACTATCACCAACACCATCGCCTCTCGGAAACACGCCCCACCCCATCATACAACTTAAACAAACTCCGAAACATCTTCTGCGCCTTTCTGTGGCGAGGATGTTATGACGGCTCCTAGGTGTCTATGAATGGACGACCGGTCCGTGTTGTCAATAAGTCGAACCGGAATGCCGTATGCAAGCATCAGCCTGAAGACCAGGAAATTTCGGCAGGATCTCCCAACAGAGCTCGCAGGCGGAGAGGCAGAGCAACAAGCTCACGAAGCAGGAGGTCAAGGCCTTTAGAGACAAGCGGACACAAACGAAGGAGGAGAAGCAGACGGCGTGGTTGAGAGATTGAGATCTCTTGGCAATGTAAGACCTCAGGCGCTCCCTGAACTCTACTTGGAGAAAGCGAGCGATTCCGCCGACCACCGCCTTTCGACCTCCGACGCGGTGAACGCGCTCAAGGCTCAATCGTTGCTGGATTTTGCTAGCCAGGTTACTCATCTGGCGAAGGAGGTGGGCACAGAAGGATGACTGGGTAACCCGGCCTCGCATCCAGGTGTCGATGGCATATGGGCCGAGCTGACCGCGACTGCATGGTCCACGTTCACAACGCCATCCCCTTCGTCGCATTCTTCGTCCCCTACACCACGACGCTCTCGCTTAACTGGCTCTACGTAGCGCGCGGCGGGCAACACTGCTTGACCGTTCATTAGGCCCGTGAGGTCCAACTCGTCTGGAGATCGAAGACGCCGATGGCTACGACCATAGCGAAGATGGCAAGAAGCCGGCGACAAGACATTTCCGTTCATATCTCTGACGCACGGCGTCCTCTTTCAAGACTTCCGCCCCATGCCCTGGCAAACTCGAACCGGATCCACCTCTCCACCGATCATCCAAGCTGCGGACCTGCTGCGGACCCTTCACCTTGGTGCTTGCCGCTGGCGCTCCTGTCTTTTGCGCCGCCGCTTCTGTCCTTGCGTCTGAACTTGTACCGTGAGTAGATTGGAACTGGCATTCACAAGAGCGGCCTGAGCGGCTTCTATGCCAGTCTTGATACACGCGACGAGAGAGAGGAAGACTTGAAGAATCTGACGTATCAGAAAAATAGGCTGGCTGATACGGCAGCCGACGGACAGCGATGTCGCGAGCCACGATCTCGTGATGAGTCAAAGCATACAGGAAAGAGCAGCGGTGTGGGAATTTCCATGAGCGTCGTCGGGAGGAGGCATAAGGTGTTGACAAGAATGGCATCCTCCAACCGTCCAGTGGTGGCACTGGCACCGCGATCTCAGACACCGCATCGCCTCCGCTTCCGTCTCGCATCCAGGTCTAACTCGAGTGCGCTCCGCACACCGTCCAAACAAACACCCCACAGTCAGCTCTCTTCCGTCGCCGCAGAATCCCTCCACCGGCGCACCCGTCCCTTTGCCCACAGTCCGTCTTCAAGCCACAAATGCTTCCATAAAACTCAGCCGCCACAAATCGTATGCAGAACATTGTAACCACCCCCACCACCACTGGCCATGCGTTGGAAACAACGGCAAGCTGCTTCGCAAAGAGGAGCGCCAAGCAATCAAGCACCCGACAGCACAGCGTAAGTATCCTCAAGGTTTCCACCCACGATTCCAGCGAGCTGACATATCACCATAGACAACCGGCGGAAGATCGGGACGTCCAAGAGGCCAGCAACTGTCAGCGTCTTGCAAGTCGGTAGTCGGAATACCGAGGGTTAAGACGGCGGCAGCAGTCCACGGATCCATCACAAGTTGTTCCCTCGAAATCGCCGTCCAACCAACTCCCCCCATGCAGCCGACGAATGCCTCCGAACCACAACGCCTTTTGCAGCAGGCAAACACAAGGAAGTTGCAGCGGCAGATCAGTGTTGGACGTCCCTCGAGAGCTGAAGGATGGGTGGAAACAGTCAGGCAGGCATGCGAGCAACAGCGGAGGAGGGTTTGACATTGAGTTGCGCGGATGTTGGACGAGATCGAGCGGCTGGAGGCTGGAAGCGCTGAGTGATCGGATGATGTTTTCTCGAAAGCTGGAGTTTTGACATGCCGCAAGGCTGTTTGGAGGTCGTTCAAGCGGCGAGGTTTTCGCACTCACTTTCAAATAGCAAATCGTAGACCGTAGAATCTGCAGAGCTGCTGTGAGGCCAAAAAGGAAGATTCTGAAGAAGTCGTCTTGAAGCCGTTTTTCACAAACTCAACACCATGAAGATGCATCGTGACCGTGGCCATGCTGCAATACGTCAGCCTCAGAACAGAAATCTCCCCAGAATGCTTGTTCTCACCTCAAACTCGACACCATGCCAAGAGACCGCCGTGCCCCTCCAGCCCACCACCTCAGACGAGACGACCCCTCAGCACCCATGAATGCCCCTCCCCACCTCCCCTCACCACCCATCAGCAACCCGTTCTCCACCACGGCCAGCAATTTCATAGCTATATTGATGCAAATTTTCACCCTCACCTCCATCAGCGGCCAGTTGGTCTAATGGTATGACGTCCGCACCACATGGTGTACGATAGATGTCTGGATACGTGTGCAGATACGTGTTTGGGTGTGTATTGGTACGTGTGGGGGACGCGGAAGACGGGGGTTCAATCCCTCCACCGGCCAGTTCTTTTTAGCATTTCGCGCGTCCTCCGTTTTGCAGGGTATGGTGGCGGCGTTGAGGTTATGCAGTACGAAGATCGGTACTGTAGAACATATCGGGCCGGTTGGTCTAGAGGCAAGACGTCCGCACCACATGTTGTATGGTAATGTATAAGATGTGTGCGCGGAAGACGAGGGTTCAATTCCCTCATCGGCTATCTTTTTGGATTTTTTTCAATTTGCTTCAGTGGAGTCCTGATATGGCGATGGCAGCGTAGGCCTACAGAGAGAGTTGACGCCGCGACAAATAGAGTGATGTTGATGAGCTGAGTCTTGGAAGAGTGCATGGGATGTGGAGACGCGATGTCGAGCTAGGTGCAGTGCATGCGCGTGCGGAGATCTCCGTTCCCCGTGGGTGGTTGGGCGCTCTCCGCCTGATCATGCCTCCTCCGTAGCACGTGACCGCGGCGATGTCTTCTCCGATGCCGCACGCTCGAAGACCTGCGAGCTTCCTCCCGTTGGCTGAGAATTGCATCCGGTACTCTTGCTCGTGACCCCCTTCGTGCATATGAACAGCTCAGGCCGCTTGTATCGGAGAAGGCAAAGGAAGCAGGCAAGAAAAAGGAGAACGGAAACGATGACAATGGACTGCACGGCCTCGCGACTTGCTTCGCTATTTGTTGACTCGGAAGACATCTTGACCGAGATATCTGATTGAGTTGACCCAGAGTAAGAGATGTGGAAAAACTGGTAGCAATCCTTAAATCAGAAGGGGTAGCGATTGGAAGGTGACCGCTCAACAGCTGCGCACTAGGGTTGCTGAAATGATTCTAAAGAAATGAGACAAAGACTCAATAGAGAGAACAAGGTGAGACTGCGGTTGGGAAAATTTGTCCTGTGGAAGATTGAGTGTGGAAGACAAAAAGAAACAAAGATAGTTGAGTTCAACAAAGGAGATATCCGGAAGGCAAGACAGGCACAGTAAAACAGATGAGCGCAAGAGAGTAAGTGTGAGTTTGCCGGCGAGAGTCGCTGGGGATAGTCAACACGAGGTAACTTGTGGGACAACGCATGTAAGCGGTAATTGCGGAAGGCGGATGGCTATGTTTGAGAACCGGAGTATGCTTTGCGCAATTCGTGAGGCTGTAAGCGAATGTTAAAGATATCGCAAGTTGCTCGGTAGACAGCTCATACTCATGCAACGAGAGCGTAAACAATGACATAGATATACCTGAAGATTGACAGACCTACCTGGATGTAATACTTGTAAAAGAGATAGCAGGAATGAAAAAACTCTGAGGCTGAGATGCTACGATAACGAAGATGATGAGAACCAAGGACTCGGATGAAGCGTGAGAAGCCTGAACAGAAATGACTGCGAGTACTCGTACGAACCATGTGAAGGATGAAAATGGGGAACCCCTACGCATGACCTGGGAGAGACTGAAGCTTGGGAGAACGTGACGTGACAAATTTGACCGGGATAGTGGAGCAGAAAGAACGGACGGAAGGACACTTAGAGAAGGAGACATCAGAATGGTAGCGTGGGGGAACCTTCTTCGTTGACTGGGAACAGGCGTTTCCAAGCTTGAGTAGACTTTGCACACAGGAAAGGAGACTTCGAATGGGAGCTCACGTGACATGTCCGGTTTCGCGGACGGCTGACAGAAAAAAAACATTCAGTGGACTTTGGTTCAGAGGGATATCGCGCGGACTTTTCTGAGACTGTGATTGGGAGATAAAATTCATTTTGAAGGTGGGAAACTGGAGAAGAAAGACTGAGTACAGACTGCTTGCTGATATACGAACTTCTCAACGATAGACCCAAAGCAAAGCTGCAAACACTAGACAAAAGGACGGAGGTCTGTAGGAGGAAGATATTAGAGAAACAGAAAAGGGTCAGATTGAATTTCTTACGAAACAGGGTGAGAAAGAGAACGCTCAGAGAGTAGGGATTAACTCGTGCATAGAGCGTTGGGAAGAGACAGAATGAAACAATCTTGATTCCGGTGGAGAAAGGAGAGAAAAGGTATCGGCGACATCTAATGAGGGAACGGTGGACGAATGAGGGACGTAGGCAAGAGCCGAGTGCGTTGGGGAAGATAGAGACTATGAGATTGAGCGGAAATACGGAAAGCAAGTAAACATGTGGTCCGGTAGGGCGGCCGAACTGGAGAAAGACGTGCACCGGTGGAAGAGACTGCGGACAACCACGGAAGACGTTGAACTTGGAAGTTAAGCTGCTTGCGGACAGATGAGACTTGAGGAAGGAGAGGATCGGAGGGACAACAACCTGGGACTTGGGTGGAGAGAATCTACGAGCTGAACCATGAAACACAACGGCACCGATACTCAGATAGCGTAGGAATGCATCAATCAACTGACTTTGGTAGTTTCGAGCAACTGAGGCGAGGATGGAAAGACCGGGCAGATAGTTGACAAAGAGATACGGAGGATAGACATCTTGCACCGGAAGAAAAGACTGTGGAGGATCTTGAAGGTGGTTGAAAGCTGAATTGCTTGAGGGAGATTTCATTGGAAACTATGACAAGGTGGAGAGGGACGATGGATACTAGGTTTGACTGGGAGGACCGCACAGTAGAAGTATCATATCCGGTAACAAGGAGACTTGAATAGCTTGAGAACATATGAGGCCGGAGATATCACAGAGAGTAAAGGTGAAAACCTGAATGAGGATGAGATGGCTGAACGCTGACCCGCTTGAAAGAGATATCAACTGACTAGAAACCGATAAGGACGCAGGAGATAATGGCTTCAATAAGAGAAGTTGAGAGCAGATGCACGAAGCAACCCGGACGTAGGAAGTAGACCAGCACTGATACAAAGACGAGAGTAGGAAAGGGGAAGCGGAGAAACCAGGCCACGTGACACTGGCTGCGTGGAGCAACGGGAACTTTGATGAATGGGAGTGGAAGAGGACGGACAAAGCACTTGCGACTGTAGACTTGAACATAGAGAATGATGTGAACAGACGCGGCGAACATGTCAAAACTAGTATCATGATGCGATGAGAGGTCGGGAAAATCGGATCACGTGACTTCGAGGAGACGTAGTCGCAGACTCGTATGAGAACTTAGAGGGTATGACAGAGATGAGTATGAGGTCCGGTTTTGACATGAGAGTGAGTACGAGCTGACTGATTGAGTGAAGAGATGCGAAGACTGGACACGCTCAGACCAAGAGGACGGAATACTGTAAGACACATGAACAGCGGCTCGTACCGAGAAACTTGGGGAAGACTACGACACGAGACATTGACTGAGGTAGAGAGGTGTTCGGCTTGCATGAAGAGGGCGCGAAGAGGACAGACTTGTAGCGTTGATGACTAGAATGACCAGAGGAGATTGGAGAAATGCGAATGTATGACATAGACTCTTCAAGCGAACGTGGTAGATCTTTAAGACGAGAGCGCGGGAGAGATGAACAACGGTATGCGTAAGATTTGTAAGGCCTTGAAGAAAAGGAACGCTTGGAATGTGTGGGAAGTCGTGACTGAGACCTGGCAGCAGATAAGACAATTGAAGCAAGAACAAATGGACTGAGGGTTGTACTGGTTGAAGTTGCAAGACGAGACTTGGTTGAGGATGTGAGAAGGTAGAGGTGTTTCAGAAGGAAGGACTTCGGTAGACGGAATGACTGAGTAGATCTGACAGGACGGGCCCGGAGGGAAAGACTCTACCGTGACGCGTGTGCGTATGAAAGGAGACTGATTGAGACGACCGAGGTGATGAGATGACTGAATGACTGAATGACTGAAGATGGGCGGTGGCATTGGATGACGGTTCGGAGGCTAGAAGAAAGCGCTAAGCGGCAGCGGACTTGGAAAGATCTATGTGAGCTGGTGAGAGACGGCGAACTGGAAGAGTGGAGAAGGAGACTGGTTGTTAGCACAAGCAGAACAAGTCTTTGAAATGGGAACGATGACTGGGGTGACTGGTGACAGCGCTGAAGTCTGGCGGCGAGCGGCTTCAGGCCAAAAGTCGGACATGCTGAACTGCAATACCTTTTGTACGGTTGAGAGACGATAAGGAGACTGAAGAGGCTGTGATCCAGAGGCTCACAGTGTCAAAGAATGATGGCGGCGGGTGTGGGTTGGTGTTGAAGGAAAGTGGAAGGCGTAAGATCCGTCGCGGCTTCCTGAAAAAGGGAAAAGAGAACACCTCACGCTTGCCGCATCACGGTCGTCGTCACCTGTAGTCAGCGGAAAGCACTCTCCTCAAGAGCTGAACGATGAGCTGCTAGTGCTTGTTGCTATGCTGAATGTGCTAGAGTGAGCGCGTCGTTGGTGGAGGAGTGTACAGGAAGGAAAGAAGAAAAGAAAGCCGCTGTCATGGTTGAATGAATGGTGCGGAGCTCGGTCCCACCTTCCGCCGCCATGCCTTCATGGGTAAACCGCAAACACCACCACCAACGCCAGGAGCACCCCTTCCATACCTCGCATCTCTCTTCCAATCCTGCCAGCAAGGCTTGCAGAGGCACCGAGACCTGACTGCAACTCCTGCTGCCAGCTCCAACCGTCGAAGTACGGCTCGTGGTGCCGAAGACTGAAATGCCTCCGCAGCAGGGAGGCCCGCCGACTCACCCCGACAACGCCTTGCAACACCAGCGGCATCATCTAGTGCTGCTGAAGCTGGCATGAGCGAGGCGTCAGAGCGTGTCAAAGCCTATGCTGACGTGGAAGCGGGTTTGTTCTCTTCCTGAACGACACCGAACAGGCTCTCCTGGGCACCGAAGTCAGCGTTCTGCCACACCGTCCATATATTCGTTGAACGCGACACCAAGCATAGCCGCACATCATGCTCCAGCATTCTCTACGAAAGCCTCCGAACGCCGGCTCAGAAACTCTCGCTCGAATTTAGCCGGCGGAAGCAACCAGCGGGCAACCCGTTATACACACCGGCAGCCAGCAGCGCTTCAAAGCCAACAGGCAACCGCGCAACATGATACAGCAGATACAGGCATAGCAGATGATACGAAGCCTTCGAGACGAATAGCTTTGGAGCCGGGACCGTGACCCTGACCCCCAGCGCGGCGGACGAAGCCAGCAAGAGTCAACCCGCGAACAAAGGACAGACACATCATCGCATCCGCAACAGCAGCCGTAGGGAATGGAATGAACAACAAGTGCAATGATGGTATTTCTGGGTGATGGCCGAGCAGAACAATGGAGCTGGTGCCTAAGCAAGGGACTGAAGCCAGACAGGCATGACGGCCTCACTGTCGCCATAGGCTACAAGGAACAGCCAAGGGGACTAAATACACGGTAGCCATGGACAGCGCTCCAAGAAGGACTGCTCCAAGACCCAGGCCAATCTTGTGGTGCTTGCCCCTGGCTGAGCCATCCTCGCGACCACCGGGGCAGTACAGCTTCTCGCCTTAACCAGCGACAGCAAGGCCGCCGGGGAGACTCGCAAGCAACGAGAGGGCAGGCAACTCCTGCAAAGGGGCTCTGAACACGGTGCTGACGCGCTCGTACCGCCCTTCAAGCGTGCGCTCCTCGCTGGCAGACTGTTTCGCGATGTGGCCTCAGGCATCCGATCACGTGACCTTCCTCAGCTGAGGATGCATGCATGGAAGGGAAGAGATAGGAGACGAGAATGGCATAACAACGAAACAATGCGCAAGCAAAGACTCTTGAAAAGTAAGAAGCGATAAGATGCACATACCCCTTCTGGAATCTCCGCTCGCACCGCCGCTGTCCAGACTGCGCAAGGCACGGCGGATCTCAAGAGCTGCCGTGGTGAAATCTGCTCTATAATCAGGATATATATCAAAGAGATCGGGGTCCTCTGTAGACTTGCTCACTTCGCTCGCAGCACTAAACACATCCACCGGATAAGACTCCTCCGTTGGATACTTGGATCATCAGAAGCCAGTGGAGCATATCCCGTGCCGGTGTTGCATCCCAGGGGAACGATTTTCTGTGCCAGCCCTGTAACCATGAGCACAGGATAGATGCTGTGCATGTAAGTGTTCCATGGCATCATCAGTCTTCGCGGCATCAAGAGCCTCATGTGAAGGAAAGTATTTTCATTCTACAAATCCCGTGTGGATTTTCCTTCCTACTCGCCTCCGCTGCGTCTCTCCGCCGTTGGCATGGCTTTCCTTCCAGAGTCGGGTTTCCTCATGCGCGCTCGCCTCAAGTCCAGCTCTTTTCGTGTTGTTCTGCTATGCAGATGGCATTTTTCAGCTTCCTTCCCTGTTGGTAGACTTTCCAGATGTGCTCGGTGCTTTCCGTACAGTCAAGCCGCTCAGGTTTCCAGAGAAAGTCTCTTCCATCTGCGAGGTTCGTTTCAGTGTTACCTTTGACTCAAATCCATGACAATCTCACCTTCTCGTCTTGCAGCTCCCTCATTCTCCGCCAATGGCCGAGACTGACACACTTTACCTTGTCACGTGACATGTTATCCTCCTTCTCGCAGCCATCACTGCTCAGAGTCCTAGGCGCTGCTTTGCAGCTTGCCTCTCCGTGTGTTTCCCATAGCGCTGCTCTCTCCACTTTCCACTCAAGAGTCTTTCTTTCCATCCGGCACCGGCAAGATTCTCATCCTTTCTCCGTAATCATGCTTTTTCCGCTCCGCTCAAAGACGGCC
>Ga0181470_100141_pt1 | contig 16869 bp, 21 predicted proteins | sample InSIn5SAF170_FD_119082 | JGI IMG/M metagenome (GOLD analysis project Ga0181470, IMG submission 119082) | Clean room microbial communities from NASA Spacecraft Assembly Facility at Jet Propulsion Laboratory, Pasadena, California, USA -... ...
AAGCCAGGGGTGTGAATTTCCGTCTGTGATCCAGCAGTTGTTTTACCCACCACGACAAGATTTCTTTCCAGGTGCGAAGACATATCCGAAGCCGTATAAACCCCGGGCAGGAACACCGAGCTCTCACTTGGATCTTGTCTTCTTTGCAGCTTCTGCGATAGGCACGACAGAATCTGTGTTTCGATTGCGTGATTGAACCTAGTGATTGCCTGCTTCATCTGCCGCTCAGAGTCCCTAGGTAATTGCAGCTCATCGAATCGAGGCAACCGCCATTGAAGGTAGAGATTCCCATGAGACCGTTGTGTGTAAAATTTACCATGCGTAGTGATGAAAAGGTAACATAGGTAGCAGGCTTCCTTGTTTGAGCAAATAATTCGTGGCCGCAGCTTGACTTGTTGATCATACTCGTAGTGATACACTAGCTGAATTTCCGCGTGAACTCGATTTTCGAGCGATACAACCTTATCGATTTCCTTTTCAACCGCGGTTCTATTCTTCCCTAATGTCGTCTCTAAATTGCGCATAAAGGTTTTTCGCTGGTTTGCCGTACTCTTGGTCCGCATCCGGGTAAAGAGGCCAACAGCATCATGGGGCTCAGCACCTTCAGGATGCTCCGCGTATGGACCATTACTCACTTCCCGGATTTGCCAGTCGGAGAATTTGCGAAACATGGAACGGAGATGTCGCTCAGCAGAGACGTACTGGCCAGCTTTTCAAACTTTCGTACAACTCGGACATATGGGGTACTTGACCATGGAGAGTCCTTTGAAGGAATGGTAGATAAGAACTCGACTAACTCAGGAAAGCTCCAGCTCGAAATCTCTAGCAAGATGGTTTTCAATATCGTACGCCCTGAAGCTGAGGTGGCCTCATCTTTTGGCAGTTTCTCAAGTGTATCGAATTTCTTTGAGAGTGTGATTATTCCTTCGCGCAGAGCCGGGAATCTCTGTGACTTGGCCATCTCCAAAAACTTCTTAAGTTGTTTAATGATAGGTGGTCCTTTAGTTCGTCTGGACGGCGCGGCATGCCTAGAACGGAGACGCACAAGCAATCGTGCCGTGCTTGTTGAAACAATTTCGTCTAACAGCACGCCTTTGTAGTCGCCTTGAACTTCATTTCAGTATCGACGATCAGCATTTTCTGTGATTCGAACTTACGAGATTTAAGCGTTAGTTTCGCGGCATTGATCAACCGATGAAAAGTTTTGAGCCTTTCGCCTTGAGATCCAGAATTTACAGCAGTGCGAACGATGAAGCTACTGCCGTCCGGTTGTTCCTCGATGCTCACAGCACCTATCGCATTTCTGTTATCTGACGTTGCGAGCAACAACGCGAACGCTTCGGCTGTTCGTTGTTCTTGCTCGGGGGTCAAAAGTCGTTTCAAATCATTGTTTGAACCTCTGTTATCCCATGGTGGTGTGCAGTTCGTTATCGGATCTGTCATTGTTTTCCCAAATTGTCCAAGAAACGCAATGTTCTCCGATAGAGCTCCTCTTGTATGGTCCATTTCTCTCCATGAACTGAAGTCTTAAGGGACCAGTAAGCACGGTGCAGGCGAGCTTGTTCTGAGGGGCGACCGCTAGGAGATTATTATCCTATAAGGTTGGTGGCTTGCAAACGTGGTCAGATGCCATACATTGATAAAATAATCGCCTCCGTACACCTCAGACGGAAGGATTGGATAAAGCCTATACGAAGCTTGGCATACAGGTATGTGAACAGGACTGCCTTCTGTAGGTTCGTGCTTGAGAAAACCCATACCAATTATCGCGACCCACTGGCTGCGACGACTATCCATCAAAGGTCGCATATGGGTACTTGTCCGCACTCAAAATGGGCAGCGTAGATCAACGTCCGTAACAAATGTTGTTTAGTGATCCATACAAGGCAGCAGCTAGGCATCATTCGGTGCCTGAGAGTACATAACGACGATCGTGACTTCGTGCATAGTTCGCGTTACGAGTCTGCCTTAGCTCACGTCACGTTGTGTGCGGGCAAGGTGCAGATACGAGCTTGGCCTTACCAAAGTGCAGCTCGACCAAGGCATCCACGACGATTTTCGCACGAAGCTCAATATGTGTCGGATGAATCGAGGAGTTCAATTGCTACGGAGGTCTAAGATAAATAAAGCTCAATAGTGGACGCCAATTGAGCAACAAACAGCTTCAATTAATTGTCCAAATCAACACACGACTCTTTCAATTGGGTTCTCACAAAGTTCTGCATTCCACAATCAAGCACAACAAATCCAGATCACAATGCCTAAGTTTGCCGTCCTCGTCCACGCGGATCAGAAGTCCGAAGCTGGCCAGGTCCGTCAACATTCCATGCCACTCAAGCACGAGTTTTGCAATTGTCGACCACAACTAACAGTCCTCACAGATGCCTACAGAGCAAGAGCTCCGCGAAATGGGCGACTTCAATAAGCCGTATATGGAGAATGGTATCATCCTCCATGCTGATGGATTCGCATCCTCCAAGCACGGCGCCCGTGTCTACTATAGCAAGGACGGACCACCAACAGTAAAGAACGGCCCTTTCGGCTTCGAAAACCTTGTTGCGGGCTTTTGGATTCTAAAGCTGAACTCATTCGAGGAGGCTGTCGAGTTTGCGAAGAAGGCTCCCTTCAAGGATGGTTCCGTTGAAGTGAGGAAGGTGTTTGGCTTGGAGGATTTTGGAGATGAGTTGCCAAAGGATATGAAGGATCGAATGGAGAAGGAGTCTGCATCTGCTTAAGTACTTGAAATCTACCTTTATGAGTGATCAATGGATGTTGTGTTCTGTTTCACTAGCGATGGCCCGCTGCTGAATAAATGCGCTCGATGATGTTCATGTTCTCGACTCTATGGTCAATGTGACGCTGGAGGACGAACTTGTCGAGTTCCCTAAAACTCAATAGTGGACAGGTCATCGGTTAATAGCGATTGATATGCTACCCTGACAAACAATACTGCGATGAGCTAGAACATGTGCTTCATCCAGAGCAGGCTGTTTCCCCACTGGGTTTGCTTCGCTTAAAATAGCCTAGCGCTTGGTGGTGCCACTTATCAATCAACTTCGCCTTCGACATAGCATCGGAACAACCACACCAAATGCTTTATGACATCTCGGGAGGAGATCATATGCACTGAAAAATCTGCCGACTCCAGAGCCGCCGGCGCTATTGAACGCCGCGAGGGTGATTCATGCGCAATATGCCTTGAGCCGATTCACGAGCGGGCAAGCACAGCGCCGTGCAACCATGCATTGTTCGACTATCTTTGCCTCTTGACATGGCTTCTGGAACATGATGCCAAATGTCCACTGTGTATGCGCCAGAGCTCTTCTCATGATAGCCTCAAGCTGATAGAAGACCAGGCAAGACTGAGGTGACGGAGGTCTTTCATGACTTTGTCTCGCCCACGGACTTCAAGACGTTCAATATACCGCAAAGAGTCTCAGATGCACAAGCCGATTCATGCAGCCGAGCCAACTCAAGAAGGGTTACACGGCGGAATCGACGATCGTCTCCGCCGTTGCCGGTCGACACAGCCCTTGCATTCCGCAGACATGTGTATCGACACCAGCTGTACTCGCTCCACGTAGGGGCGAATGCTGTGTCGGGGTACCGAAACTTCACGCCAAAGGAGTTTGCTGCATCAGCAGAGATGCAGGCAAGAGCGCGCAAATGGATCAGGCGGGAACTGCGGATCTTCGAGTTCCTGCAACCCGATTTTGAAGGTGAAAGACCTGTCAGGAATGCTGAATTTCTGCTTGAGTACGTCATGGCCCTGCTCCGGAACGTGGACATCAAGGATAGTACCGGGAAAGCTGAGAGTCTGCTGCGAGAGTTTCTGGGTCGGGAAAATGCACGTTTGTTTTTGCATGAGCTGGAGGCGTGGTTGCGAAGTCCATTTCATGACATTTTGGATTGGGATGATGCGGTGCAATACGGCGGGAACGCATGGGAAGGTGCTGAATGACGAGTCCGACATCATTGTCCACTCTGTCGCATGATCTCTTGTTACTTCCATCATCCGGACGTGTCAACGCGGACGAGGCGAGGAGAAGGTCAGAGGTGAGCTAGACTAGAATGCAAAGGCTTATAGTGAAGACGAGCGAGTGTTACAATACGGGCTTGTTCCCAGAAATCAGTGAAAAGATGCTATAATTGGACTGTCTGCCTTAAAGCATGTTATTTTTTATGGGTTAAAGAAATGTGCTCCCGCAGCTATTTCTACTTGAAAAATCCTTTTACGTACACCACGGTTTTATCAACAAGGGTACGGTTTGACGACCAAGAATGATCTGAATGTTTCGATCGCTCCGTCTCCGACGAGCTGGGTCGCCTTTGTCTCAGCTCGCGTACGAATTTGGGCCATGTGTTCAAGAAGACCAATTGCCTCACATGGGCAATAGCTTCGTCGAAGATCTCAGCCGTAAAGGCCTCAGATATTGGACCGGCGTACTGAATCCTATCCACCACATCCTGGAGCGACAGTCTTGCATTGGCTTTTGTCTCGGTTGGTGGACCCTCGGCCAGCTCAAATGGCAGGGCAGCCGAGTCCTTGCGCGCTTCTCCACAGAGCACTCGCGCTGCTGTCTCGAAGACTTCCTCGAGTGGCTTGAGCTGACGCCATGATAGATTGATAGGGAATTCTGCGTCGCGTGGGCTGACAAAGGTTGTGTAGATTTCCAATGCTTTTGTGAAAATCTTCTGCTTTTGATCCTCCGTTTGCCATCCATCGAAGGCAGTAGGCTTCCACTCTGAAACGCGAACAATGAATGCGATGTTCTCACCAGAGAAATCTCGAAGGGCAGAGAAGTTCTGCAGTGGCGCTGGGTTTGTCTTGAGAACGTGGTCAAGAGCACTCATGGTTAAGAGTCTGTCGTCATCGATGTCGAGGATGTCTGACCGAGCTTTGCCTTCTTCAGCCAACCCCAGAGAGAATGAAGTCTTCTGCGGTGACGTAACTGAAACCGCTGTTACAGTCGACCTAGACTCGGAATCCCGTTTCGCATTCGAGTCGATTGCATTCCGTCGCAAGCGCCAGTGCGCAAACACTTGCCAGCAAGGTACAAAGATAGTGAAGATGACGAAGAACATGATTGATAGGTGGAGCCTTAGGTCTGTTAGTGACGACAGCGAGGAAAGCTGAGCGTCCAACTTACCAATTACTGGGTGTAAAGTACATATTGATGACCTGGAAGTCCGGCACATAGCAAGCCGTGAGAAATAGAGGCGTCGCAGGAAGACTTCAACGCTGTTAGCGAAGATCAGTTAGGGATCGCAAAGGTACTCACCTAGCAATGCAGCACCCTATCGTTTGCGTTCGCCAACCCAGAGTATCTTCGATATGCCAGGACTTCACAATCAAATATGGTGCGACGATCCAACTCCATATAAATTGCCTGTTATGCATTAGTCGAAGCTCAGTCTATCATCCTCGACCAGAGAGGAAATTTGTTGTGGCGGCAACGCCATGCCTAAAACCAGAAAAACTTACCATGCTAAAGTCGGCCACCACTCCCAGCCTTGTCCGAGCCACCACAGCTGCTGTTGAGGCGTTCCGTCAGGCAATTCTGTCCCTGGAATACCAAAAGACGGGTGGTATCTTCTGCACATGAGCCACATCCCGACCGTAAGCAATATCTACGTTGGTTAGACACCAGATCTACTTTCACATGACGGTAGACGCACCTGGAACACAATTCCAATGCTGATGAAGGTCATCACCCGAGTAGTATAGCTGAGATTCCTAAACCGACACCAGATCGAGGTCTTCCCGCCATTGCATCCTCGCTTCCGCGGCTTCATATCGAGGTACTGCTTTTGAGCCTTTGCGACATGTAGGAATCGCAAGTTCGATGCGTGGAACAATGCAATACCCAGCGGGTACCAGATGCCCATGAAGAAGTACTGGATATCATAGGCAAGAATGACGTTCATCGTAGCGCCGAACGGATACACTACTTGACCAAGACACCAGTACGCATGAAGCATGCATACTGATGCCAGAGACAGTGGCAGTCCTCTAATCCTTACGATAGGATCATTTCTGTTGATGATCAAGAAGATCATGCCAAGAGCAACGAGAAAAGTCCATACTGAAAGAAACGAGACGAAGAAGATGCCAACACGGTCGAGATTGGGAGGTGCCGGTGGTAGATTGTACACCGTCAGTTTCGGTACTGGATCCATCTTGAGCTGCTCTCCTGCAAAGGTTGACCCAGAGGCGCAATACCAACCATCCGAGGGGGAACAAACATCACAGGCATTCATATGGCATCGTGGGCCATCTTTGTAGCAGTTGCACATGCACCCTGACCCAGGTCAGAGTCTGTGAAGATCATCGCTCACCAAGACTTTGGTGCTATTGGTCGTTCCCGTGTCAATAGCTGTCAATCGATGGGAGGGATCTGTGCAGGAATCTCACATCGCCTCTGGGCAACCAGGTCAAATTCGTGGGTCCAAGGGACGATCGATGAGCAGTCGCAACAATCGGTCGGAAGAAGCACTGTGAAAGCAATGGGCCCGTGTGCCAAAGGACACCCATGTTCGGGCGGGTTGTAGGTTGATCAACAGGGGCCAGGAACAAGATCGGTTCCGCAATCATGGATGAAGTGCTTGGCAGATGCTTGAAGTGGACTCGAGACTTCTAGAGTGGATTCATGGATATCTCTTCTTCGATAGCTCACCGTTTTTGGCTCAATAGAGAACTCGCGTTGCATCAGAAGTGCATCCGCTTTTGTTAGTGTTGGTGTGACAGCGCTGCAGAATGCGCAGAATGGAAATGCTGTTCTTTGCATCGATCTGCATGCGAGACAGGTACGACAGCTCTCCACGAAAAACAAAGATCGCGCCGTCCCGCTTGAGCACGAAACTGCGAGGTGTCGAAAATACATGGGCAACGACTCCGCCCTTTGCAAGTTGCCATGCTACTTCAACGCCAGGAGTGGCGCCCCGTTCTCTCAGATGAAACACTCGTGACCGGAATGACGCAGAAGACTGTGTAAGCGATGTGTGGTACGCTAGAAACCCAAGAACACCAACCCAGACATCAACCTGATGGTGTGGCGATCATCCACTCAGGCGTCAGACGGAGCAACGACCAGTCGCGCAATTCTTCAGCGCGCTGTGCTGCGCACAGTCTAGAAACCATCAGTTCGCAGCGAGGTTGGTTCTTGTTGCATGAATCTCTGCATTCATTTCATTAATTGCTCGTGACGATTGTTATATCCCTGCTTGACTCAAGACTCGGTGTAATAATCGGGGAAACTCATCGTTCTAATGGATATGATCAACATGAAGCTGCTCAGCGCAAAAGTCAGTTGTGCTTGGTTCCAGGGTTTTCAACTGCACGGAAAACATTCCTGAATTCTGGCCATCTTGGGACTTCAGTCGAAGGACATGCGCTCTGCCCATTGACAGCGTGACAGGTGAGCCAAGGCAACGAACGCCGCCACATTGCCAAATTTTTGGCGTCGCATGTGCATCACACATCTTCACGTCCAAAGCGCCACAGCTTCTCCGTCCTCCAATTTGACATCATCTCTAGTGGCATGCACGATCGTTTTTTGATTCTCTGCTGCCCATCCGCCTAATTGCATACTGACTTTTATGCTAGGCTCTTCATTCACGACTTCTAGGCATACCATCCTTGCATTTGTCAAGACCTGAGGTTGCTTTCAGCCCGACCATCGTGGGGTACTTCTCATAACTAGCAACTCCTCACACCGTGCCGTAACTTTATTGTCAACTTCTCTACCACTAGCGATTACCAACCCTGTCAGGCATCAGTGTTGAGTACTTGAATAGCATCGTCAAGCCAATATCAATAATCTATGATTGATGCTGTTCGATTCTGTCTTCTGAGGGTTCAATAGAGGTAGCCTCATGAAACATGAAAGCATTCATATATCAAAGTCGGGGATTTAAGCACCGATGAAACACTAACAAGCTATCCAAGTCTTTTGGAACATAACAATCATTGCTACGGAATCCAATTTTCGCGGAACTAAGAATTATTAGGCGTTCCAGTTAGCCAGTCATTCGCTTGCCATCATGCATTGTCAGTTGATGGCACCTCAATAGCCTCGAATACACTTTTCAGGAGCACTGCCACCTAGTCCTCCGACCTGGCTGGCGGAGTGTACAAATTTCTGAACGCTGTTTGCATGTCTGTGCTGGGAAGGAATGGCAATCAGAAGTCTGTTCTCAAAATCGACAGATTGATCCAAAGATCATAAATCACATGTTTGAACACCAGCCTATCAATCCATCCTTCTTGGAGATCCAAGCTACCCGTATAAATCCGATACAGTATTTGCTTTGCATTTATGAATCGGTCACTGCAGCAGATGGTTCTCTGACTGCGTCTACTCGTCGCTACTATACGACGAACCCTCATCTAGCATACACCGTTCGTTCTATGCCCATTTGAGACTGCGTCAGTTGTGCCTCCGACAACAGGCAATGTTCCAGCATTCTTCGCCAGCCGCGGGGCCATAGTCAATTTTCCAAGCACTGCATAACTGCTTGCCCCTCCAGCAGCAGGAATGTTGTTCGCCAAGCCGTTCTTCGCTGCGAAAGCCAACGTCGCAAACTTGATGGCCTCCTTATACGGTGCTGGAAGTCCTTCTTCGTCGCTAATCACCGTCTTGACGCCATGCTTAAGCAATCGCGTGCTAAGCCGAGACATAAGATGAGCATTCCGCGTCCCACCTCCAGAAGCAATCAGACGTTTCACATCTGCACGAGGCAGTACAAACGATGTCAAGGATTCTTCAATGGAGTAGGCGGTGAAGTCTGTCAGCGTGGCGAGGAGATCTTCTGTGGACGATGAGGCATGGCGGCTGAGCACATCGTCGGCGAAAGCAGCGCCAAAATCAAGACGCCATGCTGAGCGGGGTGGATTGCGTTTAAAAAACGGATGCTGGGTCAGGTCGTCTAGGAGAGGCGAGATGACTTGACCCTGAGCTGCGAGCTCGCCATCCTTATCATAGCCGCGACCCGTCCTAGCCTTCACCACGTGATCGAGCATCACATTTCCTGGACCCGTATCAAAAGCCATCATTTTGCTCCGGTCTTTATCAGCCAACTGCAGATTTGCAATCCCGCCTATGTTCAGTGTAGCCGTAGAATGCTCTTCATTCCGAAAGGCGACAAAGTCTAGGTACTGCATCAATGGTGCTGCGGAACCACCCAGTGCATGGTCTGTAGGACGGAACTGCGTCACAGTCGTGATATTTGTCAACGCTGCTACGACACCAGACTCAACGATGAAGTATCCGCATGGATAGCCACCTTTCAACCATTTATCCACAAGACTGGTGCTTCCACTGGCGGCAAACGCATTCATGGCTTCTCTATCTGGTGGTTCTTGGTAGATGGTCTGGCCATCGTAGCCAACCACATCAACGTCTTCCGCTCTCAGTCCCGCTTGCGCAAGAATCTTATTGGTGGCTTCAGCATAGACTGCACCGGCTGCATAATTCAGCCGGGTCATTTCAAAGATAGTGAGTTCATTGTTAAATGCGCGGAGGATGAGAGGTTGTAGCGCATCCGGCCAGTCGATTGTCAACGCATCAATGTACTTTGGCTTTGATGGGTGGCCGTCTTCTGCGATATCGATGGAACAGAGTACGGCGTCCACGCCGTCGAACGAGGAGCCGCTATTGAGGCCAACGATGTATGGCATGTTTGTAAGGAATTGGAAGTACGCGAGATGTTAAAGTGACATTTGAAAAGCTGAGGAGGAGTATGAAATGATTTGATCCAACTATAATAGCGGACGCGAAACGGACATACACTTCGCTAGATTCCTTCCTGCCTTCATGGGTCGAATTCATTCGGAAGCCTCCGCGCGTCCATTGTACGGATGATCGGCACATATTAAGCTCAGCTTGGTCGGATGATACGTTGAACGGCTGAACATTTCGTAGTTGATTCTCCGGACACGATGAAGAATTACTCTCCACGCAACGCATGATCTATGGCCTCATCAGATCTGGGGAGGCTAAGGAGAAGAGACGACAGGGGTCGGGGAGCCCTCCGTCGGAGCTGTTCCTTAGCCTCCCCCAGCAGACTTGGACGACAAATCGCGTCTGTAGTAGCCTCTTAGACCAACGGCAGTTGCGGCGGTTCAGACGCTGTTGTGGGTCGCGAAAATGTGCTCCACGGTACTTCATGGCATTTGTTGTCCGCGTCAATGGGACATGCAAACGTTCGGCGTTGTCTTTCTCATTCGTCGGAAGCCGTAGATAGAGCATACACGCTGTTCTCTCCTTCAAAAAAATAAAACACCTCAAACCTGCGGCCACTTAGACTTCAAAGGATGCCATCGAAGGATATGAATGCTCTTGCGGGGATTCGCAACGCAGGATCCCTTGTTATCGCCGATACAGCAGATTTTGATGACATTGCACGTTTCAAGCCATCAGAGGGAACAACGAATCCATCTCTTCTATACCAAGCCGCTCAACTACCACAGTACTCAAACATCTTAGACGAGACCGTCAAGTTCGCACGACACCTTGATGGCACACTCACAAATTCGCAACGCCTTGACCGCGCAGTCGAATACCTGGCGGTCGAGTTTGGCAGCAAAATTTATGAGCTCACCGGTGGCATTTCGACCGAGGCAGATGTTACATACTCATTCAACGTGCAAGCCACGATCGATGCCGCTTTGCGTATTTTGAAGCTCTACGAGGAGCGCAATGTGCCGAAGTCAGCAGTGAGGATCAAGATTTCTGCCACTTGGGAAGGGATCCAAGCTGCACGAATTCTGGAACACAAGCACGGTGTTAGTGTCCTCATCACCATTGTCTTCGGACTTTCACAGGCAATTGCTGCTGCAGAAGCCGGCGTCACATGTATCGCTCCATACGTTGGTCGCATTGGCGACTGGTATAGAGCGAATGGCGGTTTCTTGCAGCCCAAAGGGCTTGACGTAGGTGTGTCACGCGTCAAAGATATGCAAAACTACATACGCAAGCACGGGTACAGGACAAAGGTCATGGCTGCAAGCTTCAGGAATCCAGAGCAGGCGGTTGCTTTGGCCGGTGTGGATTTTTTGACCATCGCACCGAGCATTTTGCTAAGACTAGAAGAAATGTCTTCGGATGTGGAGCCCCAGCTGACGATAGAATCCGGTATTACTTAATTCCCCGATCGCTATATCCTGAACTTTTCCGGCTAACTCATTGGTAGCTTTGGCAGCGGAGCTCCCTAAAGTCTCATACATTAATGACGAGAGTGCGTTCAGGTGGGCTTTCAATTCTGATGCTTGTGCCGTGGAGAAATCAGCGGATGCAATGAGGAGGTTTGCGGCAGACACGGAAAGCCTCAAAGAACTGATCGCATCCAGAATGAAGGTTTAAGCAGCGGTCAGAATGTAAGTTCAGAGATAGAACATAGATGGAAGGATAATTGGCCATCCCAAGGGAGCATTAGTACCAGCCTTAGACTTGGACATGCAGCCCCAGATATTAGTGCTTCGAGTATACGGTGTCGAAAATATGGTCCTAGATCGAGCACAAGAATGGCTAGAGAGTTAGAGGAGAAGTTTCTCAGTCGATAGTCCATTGGCGGTGATTTTTAGTGTCCAGAATGCTCAATCAAGGATTAAAGATGGATATGGTCCTCGGGTCACGTTCTGCGAAAGTGACGAAGCCTGGTGTTAGTGCAATTGCAGGCATCGGGGAGCCTTCCGAGTCGAATTTACCAAGGATCCAGACTCCAAATGAATTTCCCCAGCTTTCACCCACTTCTCATGAATGATGAATGCAAGGACCAGACAGGAACAGTTTAATTCGACCAGTAGTCGCACGTTAGCCAAGTTATCAGGTAGGCTGCCAGCCTCGCCTGGCAGAGCATCATTTATTATTTATACCCCTCGCCCTCACACCTTACTGGACTCGCAGATGATCATCGCTCTTCTCATTCATCTTACCTCGTCACACTTATTGTATCGAGTATGTTCGAAACCGCTCGCAAATACAAGTGGGCGCTCTTCTTCTGCACTGTGTCTACATTTGGTGCTCTTTGCTATGGCTACGATCAGATCTACTACACTGGCCTTCAGGGTATGCGACCCTTCATCGACAACTACGGGACCACTCGAAATCATCAGGGTCATGTTGCATTGACTACCACATTTATATCGTTGACAGCTTCCATCATCTATGTCGGTGAGCTCCTGGGCGCACTCATTTCTGCGCCGATCAACGAATACTTCGGACGCAAAGGTGTCTTCTACTGTGCTTCGTGCTGCATAATTGCTGGTGCGATCGTGCAGGCAGCGGACAAAGCGACGATGGGTCTGATCATCCTTGGACGAATCCTGATTGGCCTCGGCGTGGGTCAATTTACCACCACATCTGTTTTATACATCGGCGAGCTTGCACCTGAGGCAGTGCGCGGTCCTGCTCTGATGACCTTTCAGCTCATGCAATCCTGCTCCCAGCTTGTTGGTAGTGGTATCACGCAAGGCACTGAGTCTATTGATAGCATCGCATCTTACAAGATACCCATGGCATTGCTAGCCGGGTTGCCCTTGGCAATGCTTGTTTTACTCCCATTTATCCCAGAATCACCAATCTGGTACTTGCGAAAAGGCAGAGGGGAGGACGCTATCCAGGCAATCCGCAAGGTGCACAAGTCCGAGGGACCGGAATACGATCATACCGAGGATCTCAACGTATTGCATCTCGCTGTCGAACGTGAACGTGCAAACGAAGCCACTTCGTCGTGGAGCTCCCTCTTCAAAGATCCAATCGAGCGGCGCAAGCTGTTGTACAGCTGTGGTGCCATGGTCGCACAGCAGATCAATGGCATCCAGTTTTTCTATTCCTACGGCGTAATATTTGCGCAATCGATTGGTATCTCCCAGCCGTTTACGATTTCGCTCATCACGAACGTGTTGCAGGTCGTCGCAGTGCTCGTGTCCGTTGTCCTAGGAAACAAAGTTCCACGACGTGCCAACTTACTCATCACGACAATCATGATGTGGTGTGCCTTCATCATCATCGGTGGGATTGGCACGATGAAGCCTCTTCCGAATGGCGCTGCGGTTGGAATTGTTGTTGTTTCGTATATAAGTAAGTCTTTGTAATGTCAAGCTATGTGCCAATGCTGATCTTTGCTCCAGTCATTGTCGCTTTCAACTTCGGCCATGGTCCTCTTGCATTTGCCATCGCCTCCGAAATGGCTACCGGCCGAAACCGTAACAAGATAATGGCCTGCGCCATCATGTCGTTCTTCTTCACGGTCTGGGTCATCGCCTTTACTTCACCCTACATATACTACGATGGTGGGCTAGGACCTATGCTTGGCTTTGTTTATGCAGGCACAACCATCATCACGTTGATATACGTGTGGTTCTGTGTTGGGGAAACAAGAGGTCGATCGAACCTCGAGATCGAATTATTCTTCCAAGACAAGATTCCAGTCCGCCAGTGGAGCTCACATGTCTTTCCCGCTGAGGAGGTAAGCGACCGCGCGTTGTCGGTAGTTGAAAACGAAAAGGCAGCAGCCAAAGCAGAGCATATCTCAATGTAGCCAAGAAAATCCACGTGGCGTGTATATAGCCAGTTTCTGAAATCAATGATAAAGGGTTAGAGTGGCGAGGTCTGACCTGTAAAAGCAGCCGCGACATTTCGCCGGACATTTCTCATGATTTCTAAAGTCCACCGACTTACTGTGGCATCTCTGGTGGTCTCCAGGGTTCGTTCTACGCCATTCAAGAGCGCATCAGCATTTCCAATCTCTTGTTCCAGCCCGGAAGTTTTGGGTCTCATCTGAGCTTGCATTGTCATGAGGTGAGCAGCAAGAAGTAACTGGGTGTCGAGCCAATTGCGGTGCTGCTGAGCATCTGAAGAGTATGACAGAATCATCAAAGCACTCTTGACAGACATCTGGCAGGAGTCTAGTATCCATGGTTGAATTCCTTGATGCATCGACATGACCTCAGGTGGAGAGGCAGACTGTTCCATGTCCTCGTGGAGGATGAAATAGAAAACAGGGCGATTGAGTAGAAATTGGCAGGCGAAGTATCGTTGGGAGAGCTGAAGCTAAACAAAACGTCAGCTGTATTCGTGACATGCATATTGCAGAACGTACAAGGTGCCTCGACTGAGGTTTTGTGCTATGTATCGTAACGGTGCTGCGGGAGAATTGCATGTTCAATGGTAATGAGCGATACCAGTCCTCAAGATTGCGAGAGATCTTCGAGATAGCTTCACCAATAACGCTTGGGGGGGTGTATGCTTTAGATGGAGTGTACAGCTCGTGAAGAATGTCATTCATAACAAGCCGTAAGTGAAAATGGTGAAAGAAAAGTCGCGCAACATCATTCTCAATATTAGAGTAGTGATCGGAGTCGCTACTCCTATTACTTTGACCGTTTTCATGGGAGCATATTGCCGCACTTTGAAGCAGAGCAACGGGTGTGCTAGGAATGTCATCTAGTTCGGACAACAGATCACTTTCCAGCACAAAGTGCAACCGAGTGAATCTGCGCAGGTCCTCGGAATCGAGTCTACACGCCATTAGCACACGAACGGAAATTTGGCATTGGCCGTCGCTGAGTGTACGTACGGGATGAACGGCAAATCGAGCATCGTGCCGACGTAGCGCAGTATACCTAGGGCGTGGAATGGCCGCGAGAACATATGGACGTGGAGGTAGGCAATGACTAGTAAAACTGGAATCTGGTCACATGGTGGCTCCGAGTAGAGCTTCCACATGCTTCGGAGAACAATCATGAACGTATCTTCGCCGCGCTGGAAGGCAAAATCCCTTGCATCTCTCGTGGGGCCGTTGTCTGCTTGGATCATGAACGCCACCACACATTTGAGGAGACAAGGTGTTGGTAATAATTGTTCATTAATGCCTTCTGTGTGCCATGATCTCCATGTGGGCTGTTCCGACGACAACCAACGGTGTGTTGCAAACAAGTGCGATGTTTGTAGGAGATAGAACAGCACCACAGGCAATTCTGCTAGAGATGCGTCAACTCCTTCGAACAACAGCGTGAGTTCCTCGAAATTAGCGATCGCAGTCGTTGGTCCTCTTGGAGGCTGGATGAACCGTAAATCTTGATGGTCAGCATCATGTAGATACTGTAACGGCTGGATAGATGGATGATCGAACTTGACACCCAGTCTTGGCCAGCAGTTTAAAATCTTGTGAGCCGCCGCAGTATGAAGTCGCGGTGTTCGTTGCACCTCGAATACGCTTGGCTGACAATGGTTGACAACGGCCGGTTGGAGATTGGCCTTTTGCATTTCGAGCATTTGCACTCTCGTCTCAACATCTGTAAGACGCTCAAGAACATCCTGGTCCACAGGTGTGCCGTCGTTGGGTTTTCTGTAGATACAACTTCGATATCCCACTTCGCAGTTAGAGCACGCTGGATGCTTGCCGTCACATCGTGTCTTTCGCTGTCTGCACGCTTCGCATGCTATCTCGACTTTCGACCTCTTCACCGGCCGCTCCACACCTGCATTATCAGAGTTCATCGCGAATTTGTTTCATCATCATTCATTAGAGACTGTAAAAGCCACAGAGTTACGAGATCAAGGTAACATATGGTAAACAAGGGAAGGTCGAGGTTCAAATCGAGGTCTTTACCTTCGCGTGTCTACGCGAAAATGCCGAAATTTAGCCGATAGAGCTCTATGTCTAGTCTACAATCAAGACCATACGATTCAATCCCTAACATTTCAGGCTAGTTTGGAACAGAAAACATAATACTGCTAAGGACAAGACTGAAATGTTATAGTATGTGCGGATATATGCTTGCCAATCAAGAAAAGTGCAGGATGTGCATGCACACTTACGCAACAAACACTAGTAGTTTCGAGGTGAAGCTGGCCTCAGATACTTCCAACTAGTGGATAGAATATGTCAGTCTGCATAGCATAGTGACCCGTATAACAGCCTCATGTTCTTTTGTGCGTAGCTGGCTCGATTATTCGTCGCTGCATCATAAACTCAATTCGTTTGCAGCAGTTCAGGTTGGCAGGTCTAGGAGATAGCTGGCAAAGGAGATACTCTGACGGCTGATCAGGAAGATGAGTACATGGAGCTTTCACGCAGGAACCACGCATGTGTCACGATGGTGTAGGAGAGACAGAGCCGATCCGCCAAACTGCAGCCACATGCACGTAATCGTAGAATCATGCACGTGACTTAGTGGATTCCGGGTCATTTCCTTTCTATTTCACGACTGGAATGCCACAGCTTGGGTTTCATTAATAGGTGCACACATGTATTATTGTTTGAATAGCCTTCTAAAATAGCGACGCATCTGCTTGAACACCTCTGCTTTGGCCACTGACACTGTTTGCCAAAAAGCACTTGGCTTTCCTCTGCAGATCACTTCTTTCCGCTACCAGTACTACGCGTCTGGATTGGCAAGGAAGTTGTCCCATTGATCCCAAGTAATAGCTTCTTGGTCGTATCCGGGATGATCGTACGCAAGGCCCGAGTTCATCATATCGTTCCGACCACCAGCCAACCCATGACTGAACCAAAAGGGGTCATATTCAGCGGCATCTCCACGCTGCTCGAGATCTGTCTTCTGATGCTCAACATGATTGACCCCAAAATTCTCGCTACGGTCGACTGCGGCCCGACTCTGATGGAGTTTTGTCCTTCGAGCTTGAGATCTAGCCTCCGTGGCCTTTTCCTGCGCACGGAGCTGTATCAAAAAGTCAGGGATGGCGCCAGCATCAAGCTGTTTACTTCGTAAATCCGCCTCGCGGGCACTATAGGCTTTTAGACATAGCTTGTTCACGGCCACATGAATGGCGCGTTTAGTCTCGAAAATGATCTCGGGATTGAATCGTATGGTCTTGATTGTAGACTAGACATAGAGCTCTA
>Ga0181470_100148_pt1 | contig 16699 bp, 16 predicted proteins | sample InSIn5SAF170_FD_119082 | JGI IMG/M metagenome (GOLD analysis project Ga0181470, IMG submission 119082) | Clean room microbial communities from NASA Spacecraft Assembly Facility at Jet Propulsion Laboratory, Pasadena, California, USA -... ...
TACACCTGATACAACTCACCTCTAACATCCATGATTTCTCTTATTATTCGTGAGTCTCGTACTGCAGAAGTTGACCAAGCTTGTCTAATATGATACAGCGCCCAAGGATCAAGTCTCACGGGCAGCAAAGATGTTAGCAGAAGAATACGTATGTCTTGATGCCCCTCATCAGACCCCACCATTGACTGACTTTCATGTCTATAGGGTACTGCCTCCAACATTAAATCGCGTGTCAATCGACAATCCGTCCTTTCTGCTATCACATCTACACAGCAGAGACTCAAACTCTACAACAAAGTCCCACCTAATGGTCTCGTCGTCTACTGTGGTGAAATTCTCACCGCGGAAGGCAAAGAGCGAAAAGTCAACATCGATTTCGAACCTTTCAAACCGATCAACACCTCTCTATATCTCTGCGACAACAAGTTTCATACCGAGGCGCTTGCTGAATTGTTGGAGTCTGATCAGAAGTTCGGATTCATCATTATGGATGGTAACGGAGCCTTATTCGGTACATTGAGTGGTAATACAAGAGATGTGATACACAAGTTTTCCGTGGATTTGCCAAAGAAACACGGTCGTGGTGGTCAATCAGCTTTGCGTTTTGCTCGTCTCCGTGAGGAGAAACGTCACAACTACGTTCGAAAAGTTGCTGAATTGGCTGTGCAAAACTTCATCACGGCAGATAAGGTCAATGTTGCTGGCCTTATCCTTGCTGGTTCTGCCGATTTCAAGAATGATTTGAACGGATCCGATCTGTTCGATCCTCGTCTACAAGTAAAGGTCATCAAAGTTGTAGACGTTTCTTATGGAGGAGAGAACGGTTTCAATCAAGCTATCGAGTTATCGGCGGAGACTCTGAGCAACGTCAAGTTCATCCAGGAGAAAAAATTGATCGGAAAGTACTTCGATGAGATCAGCTTGGATACCGGACGTGTTTGCTACGGTATTGAGGATACACTCAAGGCTCTCGAGCTCGGCGCAGTTGAAACGCTTATCGTTTTCGAGAACCTGGAAATTAACAGATGGACACTCAAGGATAATCAAGGCAATAATGTCATTCTCCACACTACAAAGCAACAAGAAGCAGGCAATCGAGAACAGTTCATGGATAAAGAGACTGGACAAGAAATGGAGGTTGTTTCACAAGAGTCATTCCTTGAGTGGATTGCCGAGAAGTACAAAGACTTTGGTGCCAATCTAGAATTCGTGTCCGACCGTTCTAGTGAGGGCAACCAATTCGTCAAGGGATTCGGTGGTATTGGAGGTATTCTCAGATACAAGGTCAATTTCGAGCAGTTAGTAGAAGGTGACGATGATGATGACTATTACGACGGTATATAAACCTAGCAAGGCTCTGTGTTTGTGCTAATCTTATTATCAGATTGACATCTCGATGACCTCGCGTTACGCGAGGGCCTCACTCCAGTCACACCATCAAACCAAAATCTGTCACCTCGCCCATGTGCCGTGCAGCAGATTCGAGTACAGCCCGTAGTAAGCACTGGCATCTTGACCAGCCCACTTCGGTCTGTCCAGATGGCCGCTTGAGTTGAGGAAAAGTGGATGTCAGAGGTGAGTTGTATCAGGTGTAGAGAGTACATGCATACTAACATCTGTTTAAGGTGAGCAAACATAAGAGATGCAAACATCTTCGTTAGACTTCTATGAAGAATGTTAAGGAGACGGAATGCGCTTGAAGAAGAAAAGTCTGGAACTTAAGATAATATTGCTAGATGTGGCTATATTATAGCTTATCAGCAGCAATTTATAAATCACTTCATCAACATGTTTATTGATCGCTTTTTACTTTGAGATTGGAGAAGTAAGAGATGTATAGACTGAATTCTAAAGTCTTACTTGCCGTCTATGTTCGTGATAAATTTATGCAGACAAAATTGTGAAGTAAATGGCTACCCCAAGCACAATGATCACAATAGGAAACACTAAGACAACTTGACACAAGTTTGAGAGCCTAGTGGTCGTTATGAGTCATCTATGACTTGCGAACTCGACTTGTGCTTTTTCAATTGTGTTTCTTGTCAAGCTGCAATCAAAGTTGCCAAGTCCGTAGAGGGAAGCTCTTTCGGTACATCATCGGCTTAAAGAACGTTCAAAGCTCCCGCATTCTCAAGTCAACGACGACGCTCGCAAAACCACAATTCCCTTTCTCTTACACACTTGTTCTTCCTTACTCGAACTCCTCGACGTTTTCTTCCTCACGTACTCTCACGCACAATGGCGTCGAATCCCGCCATAGAACTAGCATCAACCATCCAGACTGCGTCCATCAACCGCGCGCCCTCGCCAACCCACGACATAAACCCCTCGACCGCAGCATCGGAAAAGATCCCTCTCTCCACCTCAGCCTCCGATCCTTCGCTCTCACAATACATCTACGAGACCTCCGAGAATGAAGGCGAGCTCGACTTGGACGACGGCATAGAAGTAGATGACGATGTGATCGAGGAGGACGTGTTGAGGCCGTTGCCGAGGAGGAAAAGTTTTGGCCCCTTGCCGGATTTGAGGTTCGAGCAGAGTTATTTGAGGAGTATCGAGCATGCTGAGAGTAATTGGGGCGTTGCGGCTATCACTTTGCGGGATCAGGTATTTGGATATTTCATTCTGTTTCACGTAGCGATTGCAATTGCAAGACATGTCTGCACCAAGAGTAGTGCGATTCAAAGAGAGAGAGGAATGCTAAGTTCGGATGCAGGTTCTGCTACCGCTTCTCCAAGGAACGATTTGGTCTCTCCTCCTATTCGGTTGGCGACACTGGAACCGCGAGACGCAATTGAGTGGACAGACCGTGGGTGCCAAGGTTAGGAGATGGTGGTATCGCACGAACAACTGGAAGATTCCTACCATCAAACGTAAGATGGGCAATGAGAAGCTGGCAAAGGAGATGGGTGATGTGAGTTCTTCTTCTTCTTGGGAGGAGTTTTGGTGGTGATCTTTTGTGAATGGGTGGGTTATTGGATACGGGTGAAAAGGGTATGAAGGAGAGAGGCACGCGGAGAGGAGAGGAGAGGAGAGGAGAGAAGAGGAGGAGAGATAGAAGAGAGAGTAGAGGATGATATGCTGATTTTTGTGCCAGTTTTATCAGAATCGAAGCGAATTTGACTGATGGCGGTCTAAAGATGCAGGTGAGATGGAAAAAGGACCAACATTCACGGAATCGACTATGAGCAAAGTTTTCGTGCTCACGTCAAGGGTGATATTATCTAGTCATAAATCAGACACCCTTTTTGAGGTTGAAGAGACAGTTCATTGTCAAGATGTACTCATGTTGTTGCATTACTATTGTGCAGCATCTCATATGCTATAAGCACACTATGGCATTTTATAGGTTGTCATAATACAACACCATATGATGTTCATGACCATTCCACTTGCCATTCAAAGCTACTCAGTCGCTCTAAACCTGCGCAAATGCTTCTATTGCTGTTTTTGTTGTACAAGTATTCCCAATTCCTCTTTTAGTTTTCGTCTCATTCGATAAATCGTACATAATCACGGTCATGTTAGACTCATGCATCCTACACCGCGTCTAATTGACATTAACCGATGCTGGAAAAGAGTTGGGCTTGCTAGGGCTACCTCTAAAAGCCAGTGGAGAACCAGGAACTTGAGGGTGTATAGTTGGAATATCAACAGGTTTTGAAGCAATCTCCGAAGCTTTCTCTTCAGATTGAGGTTCCGAATATGCTTGAGGATCTGATGATGGTAGCGGCGGCTGTTCCTTCAGAGTAAGAACAGGCGATTTTGGTTCAGGCGTAGGGGTTTTGACGGGTAGCTTGACTATCAAACTCTTTTTCTCAATCTCCTCTTCTGGCAGCAGTTCTTCATGAATATCTTCCTCGGCATCATCTTCATCGTCTTCCTCGTCGCCGTTCTCTTCATATGCGTTGTCGTCACCTTCACTCTCATCTCCTCCATAATCCACTTCACTTGCATCGTCTTCATCACTTGACATATTGTCAATCTTGATGCGTCCTGCTCTCGCATGATCGTTGTCATTTGCACTCCAACTTCTTCGTGATCTGCCTGCGACACCGTCTGCGAGCTCATCTTCAGAGACTTCATAAGAAACTCCACTTAATGCACTCTCGCCGTAAAGACCTCCCTGTCTCTGCTTCACTTGTCTTCCACTTTGAGTGACAGTAGGGCCGACAGGCTCGTTGGGTGTGTGGCCCCTTGTGTTTCGAGTTGATCGACGAGCGGAAGTCGAGTCTGAATACATGTCGTCATCCTCCTCTTCATATGTATACTTCATCCGCTTCCCTCTCGTACGTCCCTCATACATCGAGAAGCCAGGTTCGGGTCGCTTGAACTGCTGCTTTCGGACCTGTCTATATTCTCGACGCTTTCTCTTCTCCTCTGTTGCTTCAAATCGTGGAATGGCATTCAGCATTTTCGACGACAGTAACCTCGCCTTTTGTCCCCCATCTTCAAGCTCGAGTTTCTCTGCTAATGCTTTCAACTCCTCGATTGAGCCAGCTTTATTCTGCCATAACCGCTTTATGCCCAGGTGGTTGCTCTCACGGAATACGCGAAAGTGTGTATCATCTAGACCTTCAATCAAGTAGTATCGACGCTTGTCTCCATCTGAACCCCATGGCTGGACGGAGAGTGGCTGGTTGAGGTCGTCTTCATGACGATTTTGTTTGTAGGAGGCTGTGATTTGGGCTTTGATGACGTCGGAGGAGGAGAGTGCCCAATGGATCATTGTTCGTAGAAGAATCAACTATTCACATAGATTAGTATGAATTTTGTTTGGGTCCAGAAGCTGAAGACGAACTCTTTCAGTGGGAATCATGCTACCGAATGTAGCACCTCCAGATAGTGGGTTCTTCTCCCAAGTCTTTGGCCATTGTGATTTATGTCCAGCAATAGCCTCCTCCAATGCACGATTATAATGTCCGGCTCTGCGTGAATGTTCCAGTCAGCTTTTAGAGAACTTGTGTATGTAGTCTTGCAAATTAATTCAAAGTATGTATGGTAAGTGGTAGCAACTTACTTGACATCCTGTTTGCGATTCAGTAGCAAGCCCAATAAAGCACAAAGCATGCCCTCTGCCCGATCGCCTGGTGGACTATCGACGATATCCGTCTCGAGTTCCTGAGGACCGAAATGCGGGCAAGATTTTGGGAACGATTCGTTAAATCGAGAGCGGAACATGACAATGAACTGTAGATTTTTCTAGTTAGCCATTGCGCAACGAGAACACCACGCGTCTCCGACGTGTAAAGTGGTTAGAAACGCGTCAATAACGTATTGTATACATACTGCAATATCTGGATTATCTGCCAAGGTGTACTCATGTTCTGGAGAGGGTTCGCGCTTTTTGCGTGGTGGAGGAGAGATTTCGACTCGAGGGACGGTCCCAGATTTCGGGACTTTGGAGAAGAACTTAAGAATGCCGTCTTTCTTCTTTAATTGTAGATCCATCTCATCGTCTGATGGCGCAGACGACAGATCTGAGGAGTCCGACATTTTCGGTTGTGGTTGTCGTACTTTTAGGGTTGATGGTTGATACTTGAGTTGGACGTCTAGGAAGTGGAAGTTAAGAACGTCAGAGGGAGAACTTAGGGCGACTTCGACAAGGGGATACAATTGTGGGGTCGTTAGATTGGCTAGACTAAGTTATGTAGGGTGGTCTATTCACGACGTGATATCAGAGGGCAGGGACAACATGTTCGCATCTCATTCTTTTACCATCCTTATTCATACGCATCTTGCAGAATGGAAATGCGTATTGGTTGTTTATTAGATACTCTAGTCTGCTCCGAAAAGGCTCCACAATCTACTTGCTAAAGCCAAACCGCTCCTAGATCATTTCTCTGGCATACTCTGAAGTCTTTGTTCTACTACATCAGTAATGAACAATAATACATTGACTTGTCAATATCCTTTCACCTTTCTCTTGAATGATATGGCGTATGTCGCGTTCGTGGATGATGACATAGAGTCGAAATCGGTGAGGAGGCTGTCACGAAAATCAAGAGCTTGGCCCAAAATGACCCAAACTCTCAGATTCTGACCTCCCCATTTCTGCACCCGTCCATCAACACTACAACTTGGGATGACCAGAAAAAGGTAAACCAGCTCGGGCTATCCTGTATGTGATCTGAAAATGTTGTAAACATGAAGCAAAACACACAACCTCCACTATATCATTTCCATGTATATGAACGTGTAATAAGATGCCACAAAAGAGGAGAACATTGCAGAGGCGTTGCAAACAAAACATGTAATGACAATTTTTGATATTCAAATGCCATGAGATTAGTGTTGAGTTGTGCTTTGTGGGCAACATATCTGCATCCACTCAGACACCAATGGTTAAGGTTTTGCGGCCCCAAACATGCCCCCAAAAATTATATCGTACCAAACACCACTAAGGTTGTAATGCAATGATGTTTTGGGTAGTCAATAAAAATAACCATTCAATACCTATCGTTCAAGTAGTATACCTTTCCCATTTAAGGTAGAGTAAACCCTGCAACTTGATATATAATTGAGTGTCTCCTCAACAAACAATCGCGCCATAACTCTGAAGCACTAAATCAAGCAAGACAAATGAGTACATAATCGACTCGCAGCCATAACGGCTTCGTACTTCTCGCACCAAAACATGTGGGTGCAGAGCCTGCATGCGTCTCTAACATGCTTTAAAGAGTCAACATAGAGCACAAAGGATAAACACCAACAGCACAACGAAAGATCACATAAATCTAGAATTGAACAAAGAGAGTATACATGATGACCATAACTGAGAGTTACAACATCTCTGAATGTGTGCCTAATTTGTTTTCAGAACTACGACACCACAAGCAGGATGTTTGAAAGACTGTAACCTTTGTAGGTAAGAGAGTGTATCGCGTTACCGTTACCCTTGGCCCAAACATCATTCGTTTCCATGGGATCTTCCCGTTCCTTCGAGCGGACTGTGATAGTGTGATGTGAATTAACGTGTTGTGAAACAGTTCAAATCATCTGCAGGCAATCAAAGTACAATTGACCAGCGCGCAAGCAGCTGAAGAGTACATTCTGCGATCTATGCAAGCAGAATATCGTACAAAGAACTTTATATGAACGCGTAAACTAAGAGATGAAATCTGGAGGTTGAAGTGTCGTGGTGGTGGTTGCACGTGATTATTGTTAGCCTGCCAAGAGTCATGCCATATCCTCCCGTTCCCTTTCTGTTTGGATAACAAGCGATTTGGAGACAGTGAATGTCCGCATCTTTGCTCATGAGTATATTTTCGTGGGTAAGATAGCATGCATCTATTTCAAATCTATTGATCATGCTTTATGAAAGAACATGCTAACTCCCAAAGGGAAGTCGCTGGACTGTTGTTCAAGTGCACATTCCCTGTTGACCCGCACACTCAGCTAGCAGCTTTATCACAGTTTGTACAATTGCCAGACTGGTTCAAGATGAGTTTACACAGCTCACAGGCTTTGATTGTGCCGCTTCTTGCTTTCTCCTTCTGTGACGAACCCACTTACAACTTCATTTCATAACGTAAAATTCACTGCATGAAGCAATCTGTGCTCGGGGGCATATTAGATCCATTTGTGACGATACCCTTTCACATCTATTGTGTATACATGATCTACAAATCATCTAAACTGCTCCTTGAGATCCGAACCGCAACTTTTGCAAAACACTAATGTGACTACTTCCTTAATCCCACCAAGTTCCTTTACGCTTGATGTCGCGATAATTGAACCAGAAAGTATACATCCTCTTCGCTTGGAGCGGCGTGAACTCCTCGTAGCACGGATCATCACTGTAGTCCATGTAGTTATGGATACTGTCGAGACCAGGCTCAGTGCATGAGTCCTTGCCAACCGGACATCCGAAGCTTGGACTGGCTTGCATGGGTGTATCTGCGACATAGTCTCCCGGTTCTTCGCATACTTGGTTGATGTAGTCGTTGAAAACGTGGAAGAGTCCGAACCAACTTTGATGATGTGAATCAGCCATACGATATTGATTTGAGACACGATGGTTGCAGAACTTACTGTCCGGCCTCATGCACAAGTGTTTTTCCCAGATTGAAACCTTCGCAAGCACCACCTGGCAAGGAACATTGTAAGATGTTCACTCCATCGACCTATACCAAAAGTATTCAGTATCGGCATCTCATATATAAGTAAATATGATTCCCGAAAGTTGATGTAAACATCAAGATAAATGCTTACCGTGAAGTTCCAGCTTCCCTTAGGTGCAGTGGTTGGAAACTTAGCATAACCAAAACTACCGTCATATGTTCCCTCTTGGAAATAGACATTCAAAGACTTGTAGTCGCCCTTACGAAGCTTCTTTTTCATGCCATACTCATCGCCATCATATGACCAGTTAGCATTGATGGTCCGGGTAATCTCTAGAAGCTCAAACTTGATCTTGTGAGGCGCTGCATGCCGATCAGTCTTGCTTTCCCACATGTTAAGCACAATGAAGGAAACTCACCATAGTCGTCATTCAGAACTTTGAATTGCTCCTTAAGCTGTGCATTCGGGACCCATCCCTCGGAAACGTTTTTCGAGCTTGCTAGAACGTGGAAGTACGTTTTGACGGTAATGCCTTTCTTAGGTATCCAGTTGGGTCGTGTCCAAATTCTTGCTTGAAGGGGCGTGCTAGAAATCAGAGATGTTCCTGAATCAGAGACGGAAGCAAACTCGGCAGCATCTTCAAGGGCGAAACTTGCTGCTATAGACTTGACTTCAGGTGTGGCATGAGTGCCGCATATGCTACGGAACGGTGCTCGAGATGACATGCCACTCTCAGCAAAAGCCGAGAGTGGCAAGAGGAATGGGACGAGAACGGATCTCATGATGTTGACTTTGGTTGAGAATAATAGCTGAATGTCTTGATTGTAATCCGTCCAGAACTGGCTCCATGATATAGAGGTCTACTCGGTGGCGGAGTATAAACAATCATATTATCGACGGCATGAGCTGACAATACTCGCAGCATGGTACCATGGTTCAAGCACTCCACAATCTGCAATGGCTCGTCTAATGGACAGAGTTGACATATGTTTGATTCCAATGGTAGTCTGCCTCGCAGTGAGGCCATGGGCTATTTCCTCATTGCTCCACAGAGATTCTAGTCGGTCTGGGAAAACCCATGAAATATCGGAGTCTGATAGAAGATCAAGCCACCGGCAGACGAGATTGTTGAGAAACATTCTGCAGCAAACCTGCAAGCAGGTCGTCCAATGTTTTCTGGAAGGAGATATTGTGATTGGGTGGTCCTGTATCGCACGTTTTAGGCTATGTATGAAGTCCAGAAGCCATAGCAATTTTATACTGTTAAGGTGTGTGGAAAAAAGGGGTCTTCAAACTGCTATCCTTGCAGATTTTACATTGCATCCGAAGGCATGCATTTGCGACTTACGTTGCGTCGTAAGGTTAAAGCTTACATTCATGGAACGCTACAACCGAGAGCCTGATACTGCATGCTACCTATGATCTTGTCAAATGTAACAGGGAAGGAGGAGTCGACACCGGTATTTATGTCGGCTAGATCTGACTCTGCCTGAGCTGTTGACTCGTCCTGGTGCAGGTATCAGACCAACTGCGACTGGCTGTGATGCCGAAGCATAAGAGCTTCTGCACCAAGGTGATAGCCTACAATCTATGCAGAAATGAGCCCACTTCGAGGAAAGAAAAGTGATGCGAAACTGGATCAAGGACATCTTGAAAACCTTTGCATTATGCTTGCACTGACATCTATGACATTTTCACCTCCCAAAGAACTCCAACGCTAAATTTGCAAATCACAAGTTGACAACCCTTGCATCATATATTTGTCAGAGTTGATAGTACGCTGTGCTCAGTCGTACTGCTTTCCGCCTTAACGACGTCGTCGCCCATCACCTCCACCCCGTCCACCACTCCTGCTTCTTGATCGATCATCATAGCTGCTATAACTGCTGTAACTCAAGCTGCGTCTTCTTCGTCCACTACTCCTGCCAAAGCTATCTCTTCTATTACCACCGCCACCCCTTCCACGTCTTGGGGGTGATCGCGATCTGGACGATACCGATCTAGACCTAGTACGATGCCTTCTTGGTGAGCGCGAACGTGACCTTCCTCTATAAGTGTTGTGACCTCTGTCCCCTCTGCCATAGTTCGAAGGAGGAGGCGACCGTCTTCTGGATGGGGCAGGTCCAGAGGCGGCTCCATATCTTGAATTGCTGGCTCTAGGGTCAATATTTGCGCCTCGTCGTGCAGTAGGTGGAGAAGGAGAGAATTTCCGACGTGGAAGAACAATTGAGACATTGATTGATGCACCATCAATTTGGCCTTCGTGCATGTGCGCAATGGCAGATTCGGCATCAGCCTCGTTGGCAAAGAGAATGTAGGCTGTGCCGCGGTTTGTCATGACTGCCACAATTAGCTACTGCCACATAAATCAAAAGGTGACGTACAGTTTTTATTTAATGGCAGATCCATATCTTTAATCTGCCCATAAGCGCTGAAGATCTCCTCCAGATGTTCCTTGGTGACATTCTTTGTTAGTTTCTCAACCACAACCTAGAGATGTTAGAGATTGTCCATGGACGCAATAGATCAAATACCTTCGTGCTTCGTACTGGGCTTGGTGATCTGCCTCTACTAGGACTGCGCGAATCACTTCTGTATCTGCCATTTTGACGAGGACTTCGACTTGTGTCGCGTGGTGAGACCGTTCGACGCGCTCGAGATGGGGATCGCGATTCTCTTCTCTCTGGAGAAGCGTCCGAATATGGCGAATGACTTCGGGTGCGTCCTCGAGAGTCGGAACGTGATCGAGATCGGGATGGCATCTTGTGTTGGTAGAATTCGTTATGTTTAACTCATTCTCAAAACTCCAGATGCCTTGGAGGTTAATGATATTCTCAAGCTTGACATGTCATGTCACGTGGATGAATTCTCAGCATGTAGTGATGACATGTGAACGTCTCAAATTCATAACAGGAGTACACAACTTAAGAACGATTGCTCTGGAACAAGCCAATCCGTGCAGCATGATATCTTATCTCAGTATATGGCAGCAATGTGTAAAGACTAAATCCCGTACAGCGATTGTGGAACTTAGTTCAGATATCTTGGACTATGCTTGAGCGAATGTTCCAGCAGGCAGAATGCATATCGAAGACTCTTCTAGGCTATATATCGCTACACTTTGATCTACTCCTGGACTTTATCAATATGTCTTCACTTCGTCCCCATCTTTAGACACCTGCATTTGATAGCGATAAAACCGAGCTGATATGTGTGCTATAGAACTTTAACCAATACCTAGACACTTTCGTCAGCTACAACAATTACATTCCCCTATTCATCTATGTCACCAATGAGCTCATCAAATGTATCATACTAGCTGATACACTTCGAATCAAGTTCTAGAGTAGATACGCATGCCAATACACCTTGCTAAGACATCTAATATCGGCACATAGGATTTTCAGCAACATCGTGTCGCACGGCTCTATCTCTAGTTGAACCCTATATTCCTCCTCGACGCTTTGAAGAGTGCCTCTTTCAAATGGTCGGCTCTTCTGATATGCAATTGCTTGAGAAGATTAACAACTGCTTGCAAAGCTACATATAATGCTATCCTATCTGGGCACCTTGAAAGAAGAATGATATCACGTTTAGTGATCAGTCACTTCCGTTCCTATGGTTCTAGCATGTGTCTAGATCAAATGGAGAGGCGTCAATGCCAAGAAATTAACTCCTGTTATTCTAAGCAGTTACTTTGTTTGCTTTCACTTCTCAGTTAAACCAATCCTCACTTCGCTCCCACATCGCCAAGCGCGCTTCAACATCATATATAACAATTTGAGCTACCCTGTTGTTACAGAACTCGATTCAAGCTTGGTTGGGCAAGTGGTTAAGCCGCCTCTCTCACAAGTAGTGCTTTCGCCATGTGGCGTCGAAGAACAAAACGATGACAGAGGAGATCATGAGTTCGAACCTCATACTGAGCAAAAGATATCATTTTTGTTTTGCACTCTTTTTCTTTCACTCTACATCGGCTTTCATTTTGTATGGCCTGCTTGAATACTCTCTATCAAGAAGCGGGTATCAATAAGAAGATGAAGAACCACCGGAATCATAGTACTTTATTGCACAACCTAGAGCAGCGGTGTCTTTGCACTCTTTTGTCAAATGAAACAACTCATCACTACTATCGTGGAGAATACAAAATCCTCAGATGGTTTCACGGGAGTCAATGATAATCCAACTAGCTACTCTCATCCCATAGGTAGGCAGCGGATCAGTGTCTTCCATAGAATTTCATATAGGTCACGAGAGCAGAGCAAGTACCAAACTCTTTTTTTGGCTACGAATCCAACACCTTGTTACATTGGAACCAATCTTATGATACCAAAGGTTTATATCAAAGAATAGCAAGATGCACCACCAATATACATTTTGCGAGGTCAAAATTGCGAGTATGTCAACGTACCAAGCCAGCGTTTGTTTATTGCTCTTATCATTCTATCTCAAATTGACCTCAAGTCTGCTCGCGACGGTCGCCAGACGCGTGACATTCTCCACGACTTCACCTTTTCACTTTCGCTACACCAATCTCGCGTCATTCTGCCTCTCCCATGCGGTCTCCCATTGGAACGCGTTGATCATTCTGGAACATCATCTTGCTTTCGCCATCTCGCTTTTTTTCCCCCCAAAACGATAACCACTTCTTCACGACTTCGACTTGACGCTGTTCACAAATCTTTCTCTTGCTTGTACCAAATCTACTCATCTTCAATACCAGCTATCGTGATCAAATGCTGGAACTTCTTGTATATCATTTGTAGTGCTAGGTACATCTGCATTGGGGCTTCTTGGTCGTCGTTCCGTCTTTGTAGAATCTGTTCGCTTTCCAGCATGTCTTCAAGCACCGATTCTCCTGGTAGACCACGACCTCTCGACATTCAGAGACATACGATTCTATCACCATTGTCTTCGTACGATCCAAACCCCATTCGTCGAGTCGCCTATCATGTCTATGCTCTCCTCAATAGGACCACTTCCGACTTTGAATGTGACGACCTGCCAAAGCTCCATGATCTCGAGGAGGATGTAGTAGCACGCATTAGAACGCACCTTCTGGCTCTCCCCGAGAACCACTTGTTCAAGGCTATCTGCAACAAATTTGCGAACGCGTGCGAGTGTAGTGATAAAGGTGTCTTGAAGGCTGCTCAAGATTTTGCTTTGTTGTGTCTTGATGGTGTCGTTGTTCCTTCTATGGAGAAGAAGAATGAGTATGAGGTGGTTCGAAAACTAGTTGACATGATGGAGCAGAGTGGAAGCTTCAATTACGGGGTTGAGCGTGATGCCTTCATTTCTGGTGAAGCAAACATGGCTGACATTGATGAGCTGAATCATGGTGCTGGTGACGAACATCAGCCATATGCCATCTTTGAACGTGGAGAGGATCAAGCTATGAAATTACCACGCTTTGGCACATTTTCCAGTCTTCATCACTCGGATTTGGATGAGAACCTTGTTCAAAACAGTGGACAACAATTCACACGCCGCCGTGGCGTCAGAAACAGTCACCATGGACTTTCCGGTGAACACAGTTTTGTCGACTTGCATGGCTCCATTAACGACAATATTTCCTCTTCCACAACCTACAGAAGCCTTAATTATGTTGCAGATCTCAATGAAGACGGGAATGATGATGACGACAGTATTTATCAGGAAAGTGAAGCAGACGAAGAAGAAGAAGAGGCAAGTAAATGCAATGTGAGTTACACTCACAAGGACGAGACGCTAACATCGTGCAGTATATATACTCAAGATCTGACCACAATCAAAAACGTTTCCAAGCAAACAGAGCTTCACACAAACATAATTCTATAGGAAACATCGACTTGGTCAGAAACCACCTTGACGAAGACGATAGGTTATTGGCGAATGCACTACAAGCATCAATCGATGATCAGAGGAAGTCTATGGCCGAACGTGGCGGCGTGGTAGGAGTCCCTTTACCGGATTCAAAGGTTCACAAAGCAAAGCTAACAAACTTGCAGAAGAATAGGGCGGTCCGTAAGCGTGGGGAGTTCTGCGTCCGCGATGAAACTTATGACCGCAGGTCAGCGAAGCCTGGTGCGGCAAAGCCATCGATGCTACGCATAACAATAAATACCGTTCATGAAGATCCGCATAATCCAGGACAAATGGTTCCAAGCAATCCAGCGACTTACGTTTACCTACGCAAGGTCGACTGGGCCAACAAAGAGTCTGTTGCTAAGCTCAATCAATGGCGTTGTCAAGTCTTCCGCCGCACTTTAGGACCACTCCGTACGTCACGTCCAAAGTGGACTATCTTGGAGCATGACAAGCTGATCGCCATTATCGAGAACCACCTCTCTGGGGTAGGCATAGATGGAAGATACTCTAGAATCCAGTGGGATATTGTTGCAGATGACTTCAACAGATATTTTAGTGGATGTGTCTTTCCAAAAGCCGAACCACTTGCACATGTGCAAGGCATGCAGAGGAAGGATAAGAGCGGCAGAAGCTCTCTATTCATGAAGAGCGCTTCACCTTTCGTTGCGAGATCGACGTCTGCTATTGTGCATCACTTGAACAATTTCACCAGTTCTGCGGCTAGAGAATTGGTTGGAGAGGCCAAGGCTCTGGATGAGGATGATCGGCTTCGAGGATATGTCGATGGCGATGCTGACAAGGATGAGTTCATGTCAATCAGGCGCAGAAAGACAAAAGCAACAGCTGTTGGTCCTTGCTCAAAGAGAGCTAAATCCATTGCTGCCGGAAAGAGGGCCAAGTCAAATGCTCTTGCCTCATCAGGCGACATACCCTTTCAGCTATCGGACATGGCTGTGAGTGTTGCGCAGAATGCAAGAGCTAGACAGCCAAGAATGATTGAAACACAGAATCCAACTTTTGCTACAGCTCTTCAATCAATCCCAGATTTATACGCTCCCGCTCCGGATTTGTTGCATCTCCCTAGCATCATCAATCCTCCACAGCACTTCTTTCGTCATGCTCCCAGGTCAAGAGCCTGCGGAGAAGATCCAACCTCTCCTTCAACTGACAATGACTTGACTGAAGAAGAGCTCGAGTCGCAAGAGCAAGAGCACGTCTTCACGAAGATGTGCCGTGAGCAAAGAGAGCAAAAAGGAGAATCATTTCCACCGCTTGACTCAGCTGGTGATCCTCGTCCTTTGTCACCCTTTAGAGATCTTGCTGAGGGCGACATCCTCAGTTGAGTTCAGAAAGACGAAGAGTCGTGATCAAGATCTAGAGTGTGATCCCATCCACAACGCTCTTTTGTCGAATTGCTATCAATACTTGTCCTGCGCTGGATTTGTCATAACTCGTACAAAGTTTTGTCATTCTCGAATGTACGTAGAGACTGTTCTCAGGAGTCCCATGTCTAGTATGGCATATTTTTGTTCGTATCTCTCGATGATATTTGTTGTCCGGGGAAACTTGGATGGCCTAGTTGATTGATCTGACCTCCAACACTGGAGAAGGTTCCACAGCAGTGCCGAAGCTAACCCGCGAAATCGACCGTGTGGAATTTTTGCCGCTTCAATCTGTATACTATGCTATAGAATCTGTGAAGGCAACATATGCCATTGATAATTCATTGTAGGGATGTTTAGAAAGTGGTTATGGTTGGAATTGGTAGCAAATGTCTGGAGATAAACGTACAGCAAAACACATCAGTTAGTGAATGAAAGAAAGTGAAGCACTAAGATATCCAAATGTGCTGGAGGTGCTGCATTCTTAACAGGTTAGCCTCTAGGAGGTATAGCTAGCACGAAAGTGGTCCTGAAATAAAGGTGTGACCTAGGCAAACCAAGGAAAAAGGTAATTAGACGCTTTGACTTTCATAACTGACAGAATTTCTTATGTTTTGCATTGACTTGAATGGGGTATCATATTCACAACACCAATAACTCCTTACCTAGGTAGGAACCTCATCATTCCTCCTCCATTTCCACATCTTCCTCGTCCACTTCTTCCTCTGCGATGGCATACCCATCCACGAATCCATCCTCATCGACCACTCTGTCAAGGTTAATCTGCATTCTAGCAACCCAAACCCTGACCTTTTCCTTGTCAATTCGCACTCTATCCTCCTCCGTTCCAGCAACCTTCTCTACAACATCCATTTCTCTTAATACTCCCAGACAGTCATCAGCAACAATCCAAGTACCTTGACTCACATCAGCGACAGTTATTATTCTTCCTCGACCCTTTTTGTCATTTTCTTTCTGATCCAGGAGCCACCTAGCAATCTCTGCCGCCCAGAAGCGCTTGTATCCTTTCCTACCAAGCTCTGAGATTGGCTTTTCAGGCCCACCAAGCACCTTTTCGCGCCGCCGAAATCGCATACGAAACACCCATCAGCAACGTTCCCAAACTCTTCTTTTGCCAAGGAGGAAAGATAAGAATACAAGCCAAATTGTTATTGTCCCAAGACATCTTCTCCTTGGAGAAGAAGCCGACGATGCGGTTGTGAAAAGTCGGAGGAGTTAGAGGATCAGCTAAAACTGGCGGGGGCTATCTTGCGAGTATGGACGAGTAGGAAATACTTGAATCCCGAGACGTCAAAGAACACCGACTTGTTGTCGAGGAAGAGTTTAGCAAAGAGTGATAGATTTTGGCAAAAAAGCTGACTTTTGTTAGTATAATATTTAACAAA
>Ga0181470_100119_pt2 | contig 16658 bp, 11 predicted proteins | sample InSIn5SAF170_FD_119082 | JGI IMG/M metagenome (GOLD analysis project Ga0181470, IMG submission 119082) | Clean room microbial communities from NASA Spacecraft Assembly Facility at Jet Propulsion Laboratory, Pasadena, California, USA -... ...
TAACACAACACAACACAACACAACGCTGAGAATATCTTTTGGAGCCGAGTCCATCTCCATTTGTCTTGCAACTCGAACTAGCTGCGTGATAGGACTTGCTGATGTCGGGACCAACCATTCCACGCTTCGAATGGAAACCGGGCTCGGAGCTCGTGACTTCACCGCGGTAAAAACAACTCGCTCCCCCTCCCCATTCCCGCTTGGCCCCGTCCATCCCTCTGACTCTCTTCATTATTCCGTCTCCCTAAGCCATTCTTCTTCCTCGCTGACATCGGCGACTGAATCTTTCTTCCGCCGTTCGAACCCGACGCCTCACTCTCGTCCTCGTGAAGAGAGAACTGGGGTTGGCGCCGTCGGGGACTGCTAGTACTGGGTCCGTGCAAGTAGATCGGGCCGTTGGGTCCATGACCAATAATCGGACCTTTGAAGTTGTTTTGGGCGGTGAATTCTGCGGTTGGGTGGGACGGTGACAGCGACTGTGATTGGGAAGTTGTTACGGGCTGTTGCTGAGGTGGTGACGCTGCAGTGTGGGAACGGGTCACACGGACTGGGGAGACGTGCTGTGTTTGCCGGTTCATCTGAGCCAGGTTTGGAGTCTGCTGAGGCGGTGATTGCATGTGGCTTCCGTTCATCTGAAGAGTTCGCGAAGGTTCAGAAGCATTGACCACGATTGTGTCGTCATCGATGCCCGAAGGGCTACGGCCATCAGCCGGATCGCGAGTTCCAAGTTGCGGCGGTGGAGTTGTTGCGCCGGTCGGGACACTCGTTCTGAGACCGGATGAGAATTGCTGCGATGACATTTGTGGCACTTGCAGCACTGATTGCGGCAGGCGCTGGTTCGTCGGGTGCGGCGAGCAACGGGCTCCCGTCTGGCCCCTTGTCATCCTCTCGGTTGCCATCTGCTGCGCTTGTTGTTGCGCCTGACATTGAGCCTGAGTGGAATATCCGGGCTGATCATACGGAGTAACATAGCCTGCTTGAACAGGTGGTGCCTGATGGTGTGAGGCCCGCTGCTGTGGCGGTTGTCCGGTCCACGATTGCATGAATCGTTGCATCGCGAATGACATATTCCCTCCCCTCATACCATTAGTGTCGCCACTAATGGCTCCAATGGCAGATGGTAATCGAGACGTTGCGTCCTAAGCAGCGCTCGTACCAGCTGCCACGGGAGTCGGAGTTGGTGTTACACGTTGTGTTTGCTGCTCCTGGCCTGCCTGCACAGTCGGTCCAACCTGTCCAGGTACTGCACCCAAGGCACTCCCCGCTGCAGCATTAATTGCGCCGGCTGCTATGTTGGCATGCTGCTGCTGCGGTGTCTGAGTTTCGGATCGAGGCTGTGGCGTACCAGAAGCTTGTCTTTGCTGTTGAGCCTGCAGAGCCATAGCATTGGTGTGCTGGATACCTGTCATGGACTGAGGCTGAGGGCTCTGACTTTGAGACGGTTGAGCGTGCATTTGGCCTGCTTGTTGAGCAGCTTTGATCTGCTGTATCGTTGCGTGGGAATTGGCTTGTGCATACGGACCCTGTAACAGAGATGTTGACGGTGTCGGCGTAGAATACTGGTTGCGCTGTGGCTGGGGCGTCTGTTGCTGAGCAATCTGCGACGCGTACATCTGGCCATTGACCATGGGTTTGGCAGGCGATGCGCTGCGGGCGTATTGCGTAGCATTCTGCATTTGACCTTGTGCTTGGTAGGGGGCTTGAGCCGGACGTTGCTGGTATGGGCTTTGCACGCTCTGACCATAGCCATTTTGCATACGCTGATACTGCTGAATGGTTGCGCCAGGATACGGCTGTGTTGGTCTTTGATAGGACGGGGTATATGATGTTGCGGCTGCAGGCACGTTCGGTCGTGGCGTGCTGTACGTTTGAGCATTTCTTTGAGCATAACCCGGCATGGAAGGGGTTTGTGTCGAGTTGCCACTGTATGTTCGGGCTTGATTGTTGTAGGCTGGCATTGGAGTGCTGGAAGTGTAGCTGTTTCGAGTGGGTGGCGCATTCACAGGTCGAGCCATGGCCGCTTGTTGGGCCAGTGCTTCGCGTTGTCGCTGTAGCGTTCCTTCATCGGGTTGACCTACGCCAGCGACCTCGGGCGTCTGAATGAGAATGCTTGTACGGATGTTGAGCGCATTGAGTTGATCACCATCGAGTCGGGCAACAGCAGCTGGTGGTAATGCCGCTACTAAAACACTGAGTTGTTGTCGCAGCATTTCAAACGTGTCAGCTTCCGGGCCTGTTGGCTTAGAGATTGTGTTGTATAAGCGATTTCTTTCCAGATCTCGAATCTGCTGGTAGGAGCTCAAAGTTTGTAGCAGCTCCGAAATCTCTTCGAGAACTTCTCTTTCACTGTTGGGGCTTGTATCTGCAATTGTCTCGGGCTCAAAATCATCAATCAATTGTTGGTAATCGTCACCGATTTCTGGATACGTGGACGTGGTGGCAGGCTCCTGTCGAGCTCCGGTTGCCATAACTTTCCGCATAGCTTGAGCACCATATTTCTTGTACCACTTGCGGGATCGTTCAGAGCGAGGCACAACGGCCCAGGTGTTGTCTTCGGATGGGGCAAAGGACGAAAAGCAAGCCTTGAAGAGAGCCTGAGAGTCTTGTTTGGAGGAGGTCGGAGGTTGCAGAGGCTGCCTGCCATGGTCGGCAGGGGATGTAGCATACTCAAGCCAATAGCCAGCTTTCAAGTTAGCTAGTCTGTAATCTTCTTTGTTGATGTTTGCCGATGTTTCGAAAGGCTTCTCAAAGTTCAGCTCTGTACTCTGGCTGCCGCGGGATGATCGTGGGGGCTCCAGCTGTCTCGCGTTCCGCAGCTGCTTGAATACGTCTCCAAATGTCCGGGTGTCTTTGGTGGTAGGTTTCTGTGAGAGAGCGGCGGGCATGGTCTCAACAATATCGAAGCCACTCGGCAGCTTCCTTATGTCGATCTCTTCAGTCTTGAGGCCGAGTCCGGGGCGGATGCGCAGGCCAGTGAAGAGCTGTTTTGGGGCGCCTCCGTCGACCACACTGCGAACAGTCATAACCTCAGCGCCAAAGCTGCTTGGATGAGTCGCATCCTTGCTTGTGCTTGAGCTGGCATACCGCTCTAGAAGATCCTCGACAGCCTGCAATTCGGAGACCTCGCTCTTTTCATGGTTGCCGTTCATCTGAGGAAAGTCCTTCTTCTTCTCGGCCACGACTTGCCTCAGGTCAGCGACCAAGTCGTCGGCATGAGAGTACAACCCCAGAGCGAACCGGCCCTCGACCGTGTCATCTGTGACATCCGTCCTTTGCCTCTTGATCGAGCGAGCGTCGGAGGTTGGCTTGGGTAGAGGATGTTCCAGGATGGAGGTTGCGATGGCATATCTTTTGCGACATGTTAGTATGGTCGAATTCCACATACGGACCAAACTCACTTCTTCACTTCTCGGATTATATTGTCGATGTTCGAGTCTGAGGGATGGGAGTTTGTGTTGCCGTTGGTTAGAAGCTTCTCAGGCGAGGCTGATCGTTTGCGCTTCCCTAGGTGACTCGATGGGGTAAGGGAGCGGTGTTGTTCCTTTATGCCGTTCATGGTGGCTGCCGCTGCCGCCAAAGTCGGATATCACGTATCGGTTATCGGGTGGTCAAGTGCATCCAACCGCTACAGAGGTGATGCGGCATAAGACTGATTGGTCGTGATCATCTGAGGCGCGGTTACTGTAGAATCCTTTGCAATCGAAACTGGGCTGTCGTAGAATTATGATTATACGGTCGCGACTCCAATCTCGACCTCAGCCCTCGCAAAGACCCTGGTGCGATGGTGATGTGGTGGACTAGTGGAGGGCGGATGGCGGAGTGTTTTCGCGATGCGCGTAAAGGAACAAAAAGATCAAGGGAGTAGATGCAGGTCGCGTCAATGTCCAATGCCACTAAAGGTAGTAGCCACTAAACAATTATTATGGCACTTTGTCTGCATTTACCGTGGTTGCGCGCCGCACGTGAGTGTTGAGTGTTCGGCTCAGATTCAGCCACTGCTGGTCGTTCGTGGTTCGTGGCAGGTGCAATGGACTGACTGGCTGGCCTTTCGCGATAAACGAGTCCCAGAGTCAAAGTGATGTGATGGCGGAGTGTCGTCCCTTCCTCACTCAAACTGCGCTCCTCCCTTCGGCAAACTTTCCTTTGTTGTCCGACTCGCGGCTTCCTCCACTTCGACCACTGGCGGAGCATTCAAGATTGGCTTCTCACTGCGCATAGAGGCCGTGCGACGACTCATGTCCCCAGTCATCGCTTAATGCCACCATAGCAGATGGATGTACAGACCCTCCATATCGTCCGCAGTGTATAGTCCACTATTGCGCACCGCTCGTCCAGGTCACAGGCTCAATGCCCTCAGACAGCGCTATCCCAACCATCTCAACCATCCCAACTATTCCAGCTATGTCTCCCTCCAGAGGTCCTTGGTGACGCGCTTTGGTCGTCGAGCACACTTTTGCGGCGGGAGCCTGTATTCCTCTCTGCAACCATGTGTGCGGCCGTCAAGCTCTACTGCGAAAGCCAATGTGTTGGAAGACGAGGGTGCGGTCAAGGAAGAGGTTCACACAGTTGAGCACCCTGTCAACAAGTCCGACTCCACCGTGGTTGTCCCCTCTGCCGGTCCCAAAAGCTCTAATGTGGTAGCGCGGGAAGCGGCGCCACAGGAGACACAGCAAGAGGAAGATTACAACGAATTCGCAGGTTTCTGGTCTCTGCGTGACTATGAGCAGAACGCCCAGAATACTACATCTGAACACGCCGCGGCCCCTGCAGAGACGAACCAAGATGCTCAAGAGCTCACTGGCCCGCTCCTATTCCGAGAGCTGTGGGCCGCCGCACCCAGGCCACGGAAAATTGACCTATCGTACTGGAACACCGCGAAAGGAGAAGCAATCGGCACATATCCAGAAAGAAGCAGAGAAGAAGAGGGTCTTGTCTTCCGCGCAGGTGGGAAGCGCTCCATCCACCGCCGTGTGACAAGTTTCTTTATGCAACATATCTACCTACACGTCTCTGCTCGACATGACCTCTCAGACGAACTGTGCAACACTCTCCTCCGCCATCCTGCCGTTGCTGGCCAATCTGGAATCCCTTTCAAATGGGAGGAAGTCTTGAATTGGAGCTGGGTGTTGCTCGCCCACTCGTCCATCAGCGTCAAACGTCTCACCTTACTCACCCGGCAGCATCGAGCTGGAAATCTACCACCTGTGCCACTTTGGGTCGTCATGCAAGTGCTCAGGTCTGCCAACATCAACATGGAGAGCTTGTCAGAGTTGGTGCAGCTTGTCAAGAACCAATCAAGTTCCTGGAAATGGTCGGCTGGCGAGACAATGCTTCTGACTGTACGTTTGCTCAGACATGCACGCAGAACTGCTCCGGGCTGTTTCGACGAGATCATCGACCTGTTCCTCACCCTTCTTCAACATCATCACTCACCTTCTTCTGCTTCAAACCGGAAAAAGATTTGCCATTGGTGCAACAGGGTCCTTTCCCTGCTAGCCATCCCTGCTAGCCTCACCCCCTTTAGATCAATGCAAGCCCAACAAACGGCCCAGCTAGCACTCATTCGCTACATGCAGGAAGCTGAGCCTCAGATACCGCTTATGCGTGAAGGATACAGGGCCATCGCAAAGGTGCAGCTGATGCATCGAAAGACTGAGCAAGAGCAAGAGTGGGCCCGTGCCAAAGCCCTGACTTGGCCGCCCTGGGAAAAGCAAAACCAGATGGGCTCTGTGACAAAGCCTTCGGACTATCCCGGAAAGAGAAGCCGTGTTGTCAAGGTATTGGAAAGGATGCAAGAGACAGGTTATGCACCCTACGACTACGATCTGGCTGTCCGCATTTTGACTGGCTGGGACACAGATGACAGTCCGACTATCCAAGTCCGACGTACCACAGCCTCAATCTCCATTCCAAAACCATGGCTGCCTGCAGTGAAGTTCGTTGGCCTTGACCATTCGCCTTTGATCTGGTCTGCGAGAGTCGAAGCAACGAGGACAGTCCGTGAAGCATGGATGTGCTTTTGTGCCTACAGTGCTGCCACGCAAGGGAGATCACAATCGGCAAAGGTGTTCCATGCCATGTTCAAGAAACTTTTTGCGCGGACCTTGCCTCATTCCGAGGATCGATTGGTACCTGGTGACGGCACAGAAGTCTACCCTGACCCAGAGCTTGCACGAGACCGTGTCTACATCGCTGAAGAGATCCCCTCTGTGTCCGATCTGTTTTCGAGAATGATAGCTCAGAAAATTCGACCATCAATACGTCTGCTGGTGGATTTGCTAAGGCAGGAGTCAAGTCTACAACAAGGATTGCACTATGTGTCTCATGCGGCTATAGAAGAGGACAAGAGGAATATACTCTCGTCACCTGAGAAACACCCAAGTTCGGACGTGGCAGATGCGCTTAAAGCACTACCAGGAGACCTGATCAAGTCTTATGTGGGACTCTTGGCGCGCCCTCATGCGCGAAAGAAACGCGATAAGCGGCCTCTTTTTGACGGCGGCTCAGGACCAGCATTCGTCAAACTTCTGCTTGAGAGCATGAATGTCCAGCAAGTTTCCATCTGGAACGAGTACCTCCATTCTCTGGAACTTCATGTACGGTCACAGCAACCATATTACCATAAAGATGGCCTGCCAGCGATCTGGGCGCTGGTCTGCGACGCCGTTTCAAAAATCCACGAGCGGGTCCCAGTCAACTTCAACACCTTCACGCATGTTGCCACCGTAGCCTTCCGAATGGAGAGCTCGTCTAGGGTTGGAAACTTCCACGCCCCAAGCGATGACCCGGCCACTGTAGCTAAGAGGCTCTTTCAGCGAGCAGCGTCGACTGACAGCAATACCCGCAGAGTGGACCTCCCCAGTCAGTGGCAGAGATTCTGCACCACGCAACGCAAGGCTAGGTTTCTGCACTCTGTTCCTACTGGCGATGCAGTCGAAGCCATGGTGTGGGTCCTTGCCTGTACTGAGGACGCGACAAAAGACATACTCGCCCTGTTGCAATGGGCTCGGCATCATCATGTGCTAATTACTGCTTCTGGTCATCACTTCAGTGCACACAACCTAGCAGCTTTCCGCGCCTTCCTTGAAGGCTCATGGGCTGACGATGAGATTTGGGAGACATTGAGGGACGGAGAAACAATCATGGATTCGGAGCAGCGCGTCGAAGCACAACGCATGATAGAAGAGCTGGGATGCTGGCCTGACGACCATTACATGGAAAGGTATTTGTTTGGCCTCTCAAACAAATTTACGAGAGTGAGGAACAAATACAGGAGTCGTGTGGGCATTGCCTGCGAGTATAAGCCTTGAAGACGTTAGAGCGCAGCACAATGATCATGTGTTCATGGTACCTTACATAGAATTAAGCTCTCCCTGCATCTGGCACGCGACCTTGTTCGTACTTAGAATGATGTAATACAAATTCTGCGATTTGTAGTGTTACATTGCAATTATCTAACGAAAGTATGCACTTGTCATGATAATGTGTCTGACCGGGACAACCTGTACTTAGCGGAAGCAATGTTTCGCTTGTTTCCGCTTTCCGCCTCTGCCTGCACTTAGCGGAAAAGTAGCATCACCCCCACGTCTTTCACATGCCGCTGCGCCCCTTCCCAACCAGTCAGCTCAATTCCTCACTTCCTGATTTCAGCGGTAAGCCATGGCAGGAGGGGTCAAGGAGATACTGAGTGAGCCGAGACCGGAACAATGCACGTCTTTTGGCTTCTTTCCAGTTTTCATCGTCCGTTTTCACCGTCCTACGGAATATAAACTTTCTTTGTCCCTTCTCACTGTGTTGAATCATCCTTCTCGTTTGCATTCGGGCGTGTCAGGCACTACAAATAGAATTTTCTTGGCCCTCCACATATCATAGATCTAAACTCGATTCCTTACACCCATCAATAGATAACTTCTAGACCACATCACAACCTCAACCTCACCAACGTCTTCGCCAACCTCCAACATGCCATCCTTCGAGACCAACGGCCACAATGGCCACACCAACGGCACCAACGGCACCAACGGCACAACAACCAAGAAACCCTCGCACTCTGAATCCAGTGCTCTCCCTCCAACCTCCTCCATTCCCCAAAAGTTCCTCTCAAACCCCTCAGAACTAGGCGTGACCCTCGTCGGTTTCAGTGGCGGTCAATGTCGCCCCGGCACTGATGCTGGCCCCGAAGTCCTCACACAGGCAGGCCTCCTCACCCAACTACAGTCTGACCTAGGCTACACGCTGCACGGTGACAGCTCGGTCCGCAACTTCAACAACTACCAGCCCACCGTTACGGCGCGGGACAATGCGGTGTCCAACTCATCACCAATCGACGACCCGGATGTCCGGGGCATGAAGAACCCACGATCCGTATCTGCAGTGACGGAACAGATTTCTGAGCTCGTGTACACGCAAGCGCGCGCGGGCAGATTGGCGCTAACACTAGGCGGCGACCACTCCATCGCAATTGGGACGGTCTCGGGCGTCGCCCGCGCGATCAGAGAGCGAAGCGACACGCCCAACGACCTCGCCGTGATATGGGTCGACGCCCACGCAGACATCAATACCCCGGAGACCAGCGACTCAGGCAACATCCACGGCATGCCCGTGAGTTTCCTCACGGGCCTCGCAACGTCCACAGACAAGGGCATCTTCGACTGGCTGCGCGACGAACACAAGATCTCGTTGTCGAAACTGGTGTACATTGGTCTGCGTGACGTCGATGCGGGCGAAAAGAAGATCCTACGCGAAAACAACATCAAGGCGTATTCTATGCACGACATCGACAGGCACGGCATCGGGGCGATCATGGATTCAGCCCTGGCGTACATCGGCGATGCGACGCCGATACACCTCTCCTTTGACGTTGACGCGCTCGACCCCATGTGGGCGCCCAGCACGGGGACGCCGGTGAGAGGTGGACTGACGTTGAGAGAGGGCGATTTCATCTGTGAGGCGGTGGCTGAGACGGGTCAGTGCGTGGGGTTCGATCTTGTCGAGGTGAACCCGAGTCTGAGCGAGGGTGGAGTGGGCGATACGGTGCGGGCGGGGGTCAGTCTTGTGAGATGCGGGTTGGGGGATACGTTGTTATAGGTCACGGTCAAGGTCAAGCTCTGAGTGAGCGAGAGAGTGAGTAAGTAAGTGAACGAGTGAATAAGAGAAGGGACGAAGCATGTTGGGTAGAAGCACGTGTGGGTGAGCGGTATTGTCTGCTCGCCTCACAGCTGCAGTTTGATTCCGGCGTTAGTTAGTTGATACGGATGGGTCCTACATTGCGTTCCACAGTATGCCTGTATATATACGGTCGCTGGTAGCCTGGTATAAAAAGCGTGGTTCTTGCACAAAGTATTAGCCGAGCGGTGCACTGGTCCTTACGCAAAGCGTCCTCTAGGTAGAATCGTGCAGATCGTACTCGTCATCACTATCATTATCATTACGTCTATCTAGTTTTGTCTTTTTGTCCAGTAATCCTTAAATCATCGCTACCTTACCGCCTCTTGTCCACCGTCGTCCCATTCCCAGCACTACTGTCAGTGTAGAACGCGACCTGGTCGGTGCTGTTGCTGTAGCTCACGTTGCACTTCTCGCTGAACCCCTCGAACATGGCGGCGCGGCCCGCCAACCAACTCTGCAGTCCACTCGCTGAGCACGACTCAGCTGGCCCGTCGTGGCACTCCGGAAGTGTTTGCGGCACGTTGTTGACCGTGACGCGGTAGTACGTGTTGTCGCTACTGCTGCTGGCCGACGACTGTGCCTGTGTCTGAACGCGGTAGTTCGCGGAGCAATCCATCTTCTCGATTGCGATGTTGGAGAGGAATGGGAGGATGTAGCTTGAGACCCAGGCGCGGTTGTAGTTTACTTGGTTCAGGGGCATGGTGGCGTTTATGGCGGACTGGGTGCTGAATTGGGTGTTGTTGAAGAGGCCCATTGCGACTAGGACTGTGGGGGGCAGTTCGCGGTGGGTGAGGGAGATGGTGAGGTCTTGGGAGGCAGCTTGACTGCCACTGCCACTGCCGCTGCCGGATGACGAAGAGGAGAGCAGATTCATGGTCTCGTTCAGCCAGGGGAAGCCGATTGTGCCGCTGATTGGGTTGCCGTAGCCGGTGTTGTAGAAGTACATTATGTCGTTTGCGTACTCGAAGCTTAGCCATTCGTCGGGGCTGAACAGGTCGAGGTCGCAGAAGGGCGAGCTGCCGCGGATGACGGTCTCGTAGCCGCACATCTGGAACATGGCTGTTACGTCGTCGGATGTGAAGTTGAAGTTTGGTGCGTAGGCGTTGAGACGCGCCATGATGGGCGCGGTGTACGTCTCTATGTATTCGCTGGCTTGTTGCGAGCCTTGGGAGCCGCTGTAGGCTGGACAGGCTTTGTAGGGCGTTAGATTGTCTGCGCCGGATTCCTCGCCTTCGTAGATCTCGACTAGATTGATTTGGTTGTCTTCTGTCTCGAGGCCGCGGATGAGCCCCTTTGCGGACTCGAGCGTCCGTGAGGCGGTTGAAGAGTAGACTCGTTCGGGGAGGCGCAGGTTAGGGTATTTGTAGGAGAGGGTTACGCCTAGTTGGGCGGCTTCGAGTTTGCCGGTCCGTGTTAGTTGCGATTGTTCTACGAGTTGCGGGGGCACCCATGTTTCGAGGAAGGAGAGGGATGGTGTTGATGTGAAGTTTATGGCTGTGTGGTTGGCGAGTTTGTCGAGGAAGGGCTCAAGGTAGGATTCATAGTCGAAATCGTTGGCGTTGATGGCGGCATGGCGAACGAGATATGCTGCTTTTGTGACATTGCACCCCTGAGGTGGGCTGGGATCTCGGGGAGGATCTTGTGGTTCAAAGTATGGTGCTATGCCAGCGAGGTGCTGCAGGGGTTCAAACGTGTAGGAAGAATACAAGGACTTGGCTGAACTCGTTGCTGCTAGGGCGATGAGACCGAGTTTGTTCATCTTGTCACGAATACCGGAGAACGATGAGTGCAAGGGTATGATTCAGAGCCAACATCAGAAGCAGCGAGCACGAGCATAGCTATATCTGACTTGCCTTTTTGTTATTGTTTCATTAAGAGGATGATGCCGCTGGCGTAATGTGCCACCGAGGTAGATCCATGGAGCAAGGACTACACTTGAAAAGGGAAGGATACCCCATAGTCAAGCCTGAGTTGCAGCTTAGTATTGAGCTTGTCGACCTTAGCTCTACTTGTGCCTTGATTGATGCAGGCACCAAATCCCACAGTTGCGCAAGAGTCGGAGTCGTGCAAGGAAACCATAACACAACAAATGACGATGATGGAGCAAAGAAACACTTGAAATTCCGAGGAGGCTCAAATTAGAGCAAGCTAGTAGTACGTCATAGATGCTGATCTACTAAGCTAGCCCGAAACAGTCTAGACTCAGAATGAGAGCCTCGTCAGAAACCCTCAGCCTGGCGACTGAACAGATGCTCGACAGGGAACTGAAGCAACGACATCCACGTAATAGACAAGACAGACGTTAATGCCCATAGCGATCCCGGCTGATGCTTCGAAGATGCTTATCGAGCCGCTTCGTGAGCACAGCATGTTCTCAGCACACTCTGCCACGGCTTAGGCCAATTACCTTCTGTATCCCGCAGTCCAGATCATATCAGTCCGCATCTGTACTTCGATCAGACCATGCTCCCTTGAGGAAGCAGTTGAAAGAAGCTGCTCGAGCGGGCCGAGGACAGCAAGATGGAGAAGCGTTGAAAAGAGAACGAGTGCGACAAGAGCGGCTCGCCAATTGGGAGCTGACTGTTGGCATCGAGATTCATGCTCAGTTGAATACGGGCAGCAAGCTATTCTCGCGTAAGCGCCTCTCCCAACTTATGTTGTCCCGGATGCTGACTGTTACAGGTGCAAGCGCTGAGTACACCGATGTGCCAAACGCCGCAACATGGCCCTTCGATCTGGCTGTACCTGGAAGCCAGCCTCTTTTCCAATTTCCCGTGCTTATACCTGCCATTCGTGCTGCACTGGCATTGAATTGCCAGGTTCAGCCTCGCAGTAAATTCGACCGAAAACATTACTTCTACCACGATCAACCTGCTGGCTATCAAATCACTCAATACTATGAACCATTCGCACGCGATGGGCATCTTACTCTGACACAACATGATGGACTGGGCAAGGCGGACGGCGAAAAGCTTGAGATCGGCATCAAACAAATTCAGCTCGAACAAGACACTGCGAAGACTCAAGAGCAGGACGAAGAGACTAGTCTGATCGATTTCAACCGCTCGGGCCATGCTCTCATTGAAATCATTTCCCTGCCACACCTGCACTCGGCCGAGGCTGCTGCGGCTTACGTGCGCAAAGTACAATCAATCTTGTATGCAGTCGATGCAGCAACAACAGGCATGGAACTTGGAGGTCTCAGAGCTGATGTCAACGTGTCCGTCCGAAAATTCGGTGACGTGGACAGTAACCATTCCTACAGCGGCGTGACTGGCCTCGGCCAGCGAACAGAGATCAAGAATTTGAGCTCCTTCAAAAGCGTCGAAGATGCCATCCAGGCCGAAACAGACCGCCAGATTGACGTACTCGAATCAGGCGGCACCATACAAGGAGAGACTCGTGGTTGGTCTCTGTCGAGCCCTGGCGTGACACGACGTCTTCGTGGAAAGGAAGGAGAGGTTGATTACCGCTACATGCCTGATCCTGACATCTCACCTCTGTATATCCATCCGGAGGTGGTGGACCAGTTGCGCGAGAATCTGCCGCCTGTGCCAGAACGCCTTTTGGATATGCTCTGCGCTAGATATGGTCTTACTGTCATGGATGCCCAGGCGCTTCTCTCTTTGGACGATGGTGGGAGACTATTGTGGTATCAAGATATCGTCGCCCGTCTTGGTGTGCTGGAAGGCGATGCCAAATCACGATTAGGCGTCCAAGTCGGCAACTGGGTCTTACATGAGCTAGGGGCGCTGTTGACTACGACTGAAACGCATTGGCACCCGGATTTGATCCATCCCCAACAGATGGCAGATCTAGTCTCGCTACAGATTGAGAACAAACTCACAGGACCATCTGCTAAGAGGCTTTTGCGTGTTTTGTTCGACGGTGCCAAAGAGTCGGTGGCTGCAATTGCCGAGAAGGAGAACTTGCTTTTTATGCCTATGGCCAATGAAGAGTATGATCAGCTTGCAGGCGTAGTCATTGAAGCAAATGCAGATGAGGCCGATACAGTGCGATCAAACGGAAAGCAAGCGAAGGGAAAGCTCAAGTTTCTGCTTGGTCAGATGATGCGGCAAGGAGATCGCAATCGCATGGAAGCTCAAAGAGCTGAAAGGGTTTTACAGGCAAAATTATTGCCAGGAGGGCCTTAAACATTCATGTGCCGCGGCCGCATAGGACTGGGCTTCTCAGAATCAATTTCCACAACTCATACTTATGCATAGTGCAGCAAATCCAAAAGTACCTAGTCGCACTCTAGAACAAGCTTTTGACTCTCGGTGTCCACTGCTAGGGCTGTTGCTGGCCTTAGCAATTGTGAGTTTCAGGCCTCCTCTCAGGATACCATTTTAGGATGATGCTGAAGCTGTATGACAAGTTGGCACCGATGGGAGGAGCTGGCATCTTTTGTATGAGGCACTAACCACGAACCACGAACCACGATTCAGCAACAAGATCAAGTCCATGTTCCTACCACAACCGCGTGCAAGGTGTCCCCACTCCGCAAACTCCGCATTCGAGCTGTACTCCGCATGCCAGGCGTCGTGGGGTCCACTTGAACAATCTGGCCATAACGGGCAACTTCATCGTAGCTTCTAGGTGATGGCACGGTTCATCAAATCAGAGCTTATCTATGCTTCAATTCGCGGGACTCTTCTGCTTCTGTGCAACTTCCGCTAACGCGACTACCAGGGCAGATTTGGTGTCACTCTTAACTTTGGTTTAGTCTTGGGCTTTTGTCTTCCCCGTGGTGGTGCTAGATGGCAATTGGGTCCGACCTCTAGCCAATGGGTCGGCCGCGAAACCTCAGCGAGCCTAGTTCAATCCCCGCTTACTGGCTCGTTTGAAAGTTGAACTCATGGACGTATCGAGTCGATCATCACGAGTCGGTAATCAATAAATCATGGGCGCATGCATTGAGCCCCAACTCCGTCAGCGCAACCCACCTCGGAGGTGTATATGTCAAACCTTAACCGAGGGAACTATGAGAGTAAAGACGTTTGATAGTGGGAGGGGGCTTCGAGGCAGATGCATTCTGTTGGACTGAAGTATACATCTCGGGTGATCAACAGCTCCACTCCATTGCTGCACAACTTTTTGCGAAGCTTGGGAAACAAGTACTGCTCAACAGTGTCCAGGTATATGAGGTGAGCACTAACTGCTCTGTTCTCTCCTTGTTCCTCGATCAATTCGCCTGCACCACTACCATCATGCCACCAGTCGAGGCATTAAGTGCATTTGGAGTGGGCTCCATAGCCTTTTGGGCTTTCTTTCATCGCGGCGAACATTTCCTATACCCTGTCAGATACATGCAACTCCTGGCTGTGACGATTCTCGCCAGCACAGTCTTCCTATCATCTTCAACCAACATCACTTCCAAAGAAGCATTAGTAGTGTCTTTACGGCTTGCCGGTCTTTTCCTGGCTGGAGTGTACAGCAACTGTCTCATTTATCGCCTCTTCCTGAACCCTTTGAACAGCATTCCTGGCCCCTACTTCGCGCGAGTGTCGAAATTCAATCATGCCTTTCGGAACACAAGTCTTAATGCACACCACAAATTGTTCGAGATGCATGAGAAATATGGCAAATTGGTCCGAGTAGGGCCCAACGACATCTCTGTGAGCGATGCAGATGGAGTAGAAGTCATCTCGGGTGCAAAGTCAAAGTGCACAAAAGGTCCGTGGTACGGCGTGGAGACCGAAGCGATGTCCTTGCAAACAACAAGAGACAGGGCATTTCATGACCGTCGACGACGCGTTTGGGCTCCCGCATTCAGTGACAAAGCACTTCGCGGCTATGAGACCCGAGTTCAGACATACAACGATTTGCTGATATCGAAGCTTGCCGAATCGAAAGGTATGGTGCCTCAAGGAGCGTAGTTTCGACCGCTAACAAACCACAGGACAACCTATCAATGCTACCAACTTACTAAACCTTTATTCTTTCGACACCATGGGCGACCTCGCCTTTGGCAAAGACTTCGGCATGCTTGAGGCGGGAGATGCCCATTGGGCAATCAAATATCTCAATGACAGCATGGATCCGATGGGATTTCAGTTCCCATCTTGGTTTTACAAACTAGCGATGGCCATCCCTGGAGCATTGAAACACTACGTCGAGTTCAAGGACTTCTGCTCCGCACAGCTTGCAAATCGCGTCGCAGTCCACGATAAGGCTGATCCTGATCGTCCAGACATCACGCAGACACTAATCGAACACTACCAGAAGTCAGATAACCAGAAGCAGCTCTGGCCGATGCTCTGCGGTGATTCACGATTGATCATCGTGGCAGGTTCCGATACAACGGCAGCCACATTGACACACCTCTTCTACCACCTCTCGAGCAAGCCTGAGTGGCAGCAGAAGCTCCGTGATGAGCTCCAACAGATCAAGGCAGACAACAAGTTGACCGAACGCGTTATTCCAGACTTGTGGCTCAAAGATGCTCCGATCCTCAACGGCATGATCAACGAGACGCTGAGACTCAACCCACCTGTCCCCTCAGGCGTCTTCCGCAAGACACCGCCCGAAGGCGTCATGATCGGTCGGACGTTCATACCCGGTGACACCAACATACAGATTCCGCAATATGTTCTGAGCCGATGTGAGTCGACCCGCCGTGCCCCTCCCACCCTATCACCCCCGAATTGTACTAACCTCCATTCCACAGCCCCAGACAACTTCGCCGAACCCGTCTCCTTCATTCCCGAGCGTTGGTCCACCAAAGCCGAACTCGTCAAACATAAAGACGCATTCGGCCCGTTTTCAACCGGCCCCTTTAACTGTATCGGGAAGAACCTGGCATTGATGGAGGTCAGGACAATCACCACTCAGATTATTGATCAGTTCGACGTGAGCTTCGCGCCGGGCGAGGATGGGAATAATCTGTTGATGAATACGAAAGATCATTTCACGTTGGGGTTGGCGGAGTTGAGGTTGTGTTTTAGGAGAAGCCCTTGAGAGGTATAGCTACGGCTGTGACGAGGATAGAGTCGGAAAGCAAGTCCACTCCACAGACACCTCTCCGGCCTCCGTCTGCGGTGCTCGCCGCTGAGGCTCCTGGACGAGTATATGTCGTTTATCGTATGGTTGGAGAACAGCTCTGTGCGAGTAGCAGATTTGCCGGTTCGGTTCACTGTGGTTTGTGTGCTCTTTGACTCTTAATTTCATTGTCATTATCTGTCAGCTGCAGCTTTTCGGATCGAAACATCTTGCTTTGCTGTCCGAGCTCGGCACCGAGTCAGAGCTTCTCTCGGGCTCTGTTTCACTCTTGGTCGGTCCTTCAGACGCCTCTTCGTGATGGCAGGTCATGTCCTGGACTCTTCGACCGACCGACAATACCCTTTACTGTACGCATCGTGTCTGAGGAAAGACCCCTAAGGCACTCATCCCAAGCAGCTTCCAAGTCCAGCCGTCGAACCTGAAGCGCCAAAGGAGCCGCTACCTCTGCCACTACCGTGCATGTTCGATTAACACCCCAACGTGAAATG
>Ga0181470_100152_pt1 | contig 16640 bp, 15 predicted proteins | sample InSIn5SAF170_FD_119082 | JGI IMG/M metagenome (GOLD analysis project Ga0181470, IMG submission 119082) | Clean room microbial communities from NASA Spacecraft Assembly Facility at Jet Propulsion Laboratory, Pasadena, California, USA -... ...
TTGAAGCAGAAGACGGATGATGCCGAGGTGAAGAGGTACGCCGTCAGCTACATGGAGAGGATGGGCAGTTTCGCGTACACGAGGAAAGTGTTGGGTGTGCTGGAGCAGAAGGCGTTGAGCCTAGCGAGGGAAGGAGAAGGTATTGTGGGTGGCGAGGATGGCAAGAAGGGCGCTGAGAGGATCAAGGGTATTCTGGGCATGCTGAAGGCGTTGTGATTATTATGATGTGTCTTTGGACCACGGCGATGTTGCTGTTGGCAAAGGAGGAGGAGGAGGAGGAGGAGAAGACGTGTGCATAATGGAGGATGTTTGATACCCAGTCGTGTGCTTGTACAGCCGCGGTCATTGTCTGTTAGTCCGTCGAAGATCAGATTCAACCCCCCTGACAACTATCCCACTCGCTTCATTAGTTGTGATGTGACTCGTCAGGAGAGCATTGATGTTACAATGAAGAGTGTGCAGTTCTCTTTCTACCTCTCGCATGTGTGCGCGTTACTTAGAGCCATGAAATGATCAGAGGAAGGGCAAGAACAGATGTGTCAAAGGTTTTGCTTAGGAGGCAGAAACGGAATCTATTTCTACAAATATCTATATCCGTCTTATCAATATTCGGTTCGCAAATCAGGTTCAACCCGCCCTGAACTCCCATTGTATTTCATTAGCAGTAGCAGCAGTAAGCCACCATAACATCACGGCCAAGAAACTCCCCTCCTCACTCCCATCAGCATTTCATCTCCGGCCCTAGAACTGTCATTCCAACGGCCCTTGCAATTCGCATTATTTTGTGCCTCTGGGTTTTTTGCGCATACGCGCAGCCGAGAACATGGAGAATGCCATGTGCCAGGACCCCTGTCTGCGCGTGGCTTTTTCGAGCCTGGGCCCTTTTTTCTCCGACCCTTGATCCCAGTTTAACATGCAACGGCGCACAGAGGGAGGCGTTGGCTAGTGGCAGCTGAACAAAAAACCAGTACAGTACTTGTTGCTATGCTGGTGCTGTGGCATGCATGCATGCGTAATTGTTTTGCCAGGGGATTTGGTGCGGCCTTGAAGCAGGATTTTTTGCCTTGGTGCTTTCTTCTTCCGCGGTATGCTGTGGCGGATTTTCTCTGTGTGGTTGGAAGTTCAGTGGCGTGCAGAATTGGGTGGGACAGATGGATGTACTTACCTTTTGGCAAGCTGTATGTGTGCGCCACAGATATCATCTGCTAGGGCAATGGTGCAGCAAAACATTGCTTTTCTGGAAACGGATTGTGTTGAAGATGAGACTAGCCAGTATCGTATTGTTCAGCTCTCCTCTGTGGACCATTGGTGTCTGCGCCAGCCTTCGTCTTTGCTGCTGCCAGAACGCCAGATCTGCCCCGTGAAAACGGCGGGCCGCCGCTCGACTTGCTCGCCGTCGGCTTGCGTGACAACCCGCAGGTAGGCAGACGTGCATGTAGGCTGCCCCGTTGTGTTGACAGATTCGTCTCGCTCAGGTGCCGCCATCGCCTGAGCATCTAGGTTGTCCTTGGCATCATGCATTGGTTGTTTGCCTTGACCTGCGGATGTCGCTGTTGCTACTGACGCCGGCGATGACTCAGTCGGCGAGGAGCTGAGATCTGGAGTTGTTTGTGATGGTGACGCGTGTATAAAGCTCTGCCGGGGTTTGACGTCTGGCGTGATTGGTTCCATGCCGACAGAAGGGGGAGGCACAAATGGGTACACTGCTCGTGGTTGGGCAGCCAGCGGCACTCCAGAAACTGCTCGAACTGGTAGCGCACTTTGAGCTGGTATTGCTGGCGGCCTCATACTTGCAAGAAGGGCTGGATCTTTCTTCGCCCCTTCTGCAATCCATCTGAAGAACGGATGATCAACGGGACCGGGCAATGGCTGTGGTGGTTGTGTCCAAAGGCTCTCCATATCTGGATATCCAGGTGGTCTGTAAGATGGTATCGCCGTGTTCGGGTTGTTGTCGTCGTTTATGTTTGGTTGGTCCACTGTGGAAGTTCTAATGTTTTGCTCAAGCGCGTTTGGTGCCCTTGATATGGGTTGCTTCGGCTCCATATTTGACGCCATGGGACTTTTGAAGCCGGAGAGATCACTTGCATATTAAATAAAGTCCCAAGCCGAGAGTCCTTTGGCTTCGGAGGCGAAACAGAACCAGAATGGCGACAGCAAGCGTTCCATGGTCCAGAGTCCTACTTTCGGAACGTGGGTTCTAGGAATTGACTCCGTAGCATGAAATCGCGCCTTCAAACGGTCCAGGGTTGGCCCTTTCAGGCCGGCCACCTTAACGCCACTGTGACAGGATCGATTGTTGAATTCATGATCTGACCTGAATCGCGTTTCTCAGCTCCCGCAAGCGCAAAAGAGGCGCGTCGCATAGCACTGGATCGGGGTGTGCCCCGTTGAAAGAGCTGACCGTGCAGCTAGCCACTGGTCATGTTCTAGCGGATGTATGTTACCTTTGGGAGCCTGTATTTCATCTGATTCTTGATTTTCATGGCGGAAAACGAACGTGAAGTGCCTAGCTCGTCTCTAGCCAGGCCCCATGTTGGATCAAAAGCTGGTTCAATGCGGATATAGAATTGTGCAGGTTCATCTACCTCTCGCTTTCGCTTCAAGACAAGGCAGCTCTATAGACTACGGTAAGACGATCGCAATCTGACACCATTGACGATGTCAGGAACCCGTCGTGAGCAGGCATTGCGGGGCATCTACGCTTCGCAAAGGTGATGTCGAGGATGTCATGGACAGCAAGGAGGCGTTCAGCTTCGATCTGAACGCCACTCTGCCTTGGCATAGACCATCCGCGTTCTGGTCAGTCACGTCCAGACTCCAAACAACCCTTTCATCACACCACCACTACGCCTCATTTGGTCCCTTTGCAGCAGCTGGGTCCAACGATCTGTGTGATCGTCTGGATCCATCTGTAGAAGTTCCGACATGCAGCAAATTTGACTCAGATGATCGGGCGGATCTGCGAGTAGGTGTCGATTCGATACGCGCTGGCCAATTGCAACATCTTCGGAAGTACCAGCGAACACCACTCAGCGTTTTCAATTGGACTTGGATTAGCTTGCGTCGTGCGGCGCCGCGTCGTAAACTATTGTGTACTACTGTTGCGAAGTCTGTTCGGGCAGTCTGCACCTTGTCAATCGCGTTGACGAGGGAATGCGTCTGCTGCAAGCAACTGACATGGGCATTGGGCAAGCGCGCATTTGGAAACTTGGTCGTCACATCTTTTTAGTGTATTTATGCAGAAAATGGGAAAATTGCTGAAATGCTCATGAGCTAGCCTCCGCAGTCTGCCAAAAGCTCGCATTGTGGCTGGCTGTCAAGAGGTAAGGGGCATGACGAACATGCAAGCTCTCTAGCGCTAGGTGCACCGGTGATGTTCTCCATCATGCAGCCTATATTATCTGTCATGCTCAGCAAATTTTGGACGTCTCTCATCCGTTTTGAGGTACTGATACCTGCCTGGACAGACCAGAGCTGAACCTAATCAACGTGATTGCCACAAATTGGTTGCGAAGTAACGGACGCCTAACAATATGAGCTTGGAAACCATAGACCTGGAATGAGATTTGGTTCGCTGAATGAATACTTAATGCTTGTCAAGTTGACAGTTACATCGATGTTAACACCATAACTCCTTGCTTCCTTGAATCCTGAGAACAGAGAAACACAACTAGTTACTAATGGCACCGACTACGGCCACCACAACCTCGCTGTCGCTTGTTTTGCTCCTGCCGGAACAGCCAGCCCAATAGTCCTCCTGTTGCGACTCGCGAGGTAATTTGTACTTGAGTTGCTCATGTCAGCTAGCGCCCCTGGTTGCAATGCCGGAAACTCACTTTGTGCTGGATCATGGACAGCTGTTGGCGCAGGCTCAACTTGCCTGGACACTGGCATCGCATCGAAACTATGGTATCCATTGAAAGAAGGTCTCCGATTGTTTGTCTTTCCGGAATCCAACCACTCTTTAGTGATAACACTCAATGTTGGGTCAGGTCTTTCTGTCTTCGGGTCGATGGTGACTTGTGTTTCCGCGTTTGTATACGGCGGCGGTGGCTCGCGTGGTGTAGAAGGCATAGCATCCGCTACTGCAGGCTTCGGGTCATGACGATTAAAGTTCTGCTGAACTCGCCCACTATGCGATGACGATGACGACGATGCTGCTGCTGCTATGTTGGCAGATGCCACTTGAGCACGCGTTTGGCGTCGCTTGTTGCAGCACATGATCGCTGAAGTAAGAGACACTGAGATTTGACGTGGTAGAATCGTATTGATCAGGTTATCTTGGTTCGTTGTCGCACACTTATCGGCTACAAGGAGTTTTGAATGCCAGCCCAGTCTCCAGGCATGTACACTTGTTATATACCTTGGTACGCTCCAACATCGACCTGAGCAACAGAAGCATGACTTGCGTTCGGATGAACATTTCGTCGTTTCGTGCGAGCCAAAACGCATTCAGTTTGATGCCCTGCATTCGTATTTTGATCCTGATGACCTTACGTGCGAATCCCCTGCAGGCGGGTAACCTTCACACAAGGCCACAAGTCTAAGCCTCCGCACGTCATACACCCATATTCAGTAACCTTTGCGCGATACGGAACTATTTCTGACCGCTAGTACTCTTTCCTGCTTCTTCCATTCCCCGCGCTTGAATGTTGCGTGCTCGTCGCTGTATAATGATATCCTTAGAGCCTGACGATAGATGCCCATGTTGTTACTGCGGGGTTAGAAGCGGCCAAAAGGCACCATGACACCATATCAACGACATTCAAGCCACATTCATCACCAAGATCGTCCAATTAATCATGGATTGGGCATTGCTCCGCGCAGAGCTCCAGTCTCGGGTTAAACCCCTAGCGAGCGCAATTGGCGATGCCATTGACAGTGCCGGCCACGTTGTCGCAAAATGGGGTCTCGTGGATCAATTTCTCCAGTCGAAAGGCAGGCATCCGACCATACCGCGCGCAACTACATCCTCAGTATCTTCGACAATTGCTGCCAAGATGGCGTCGGTGACAACGATTGACCTACTCGCCTTGGCGACGAGCTTGCCTTACGCGACTCAGATCTCCAGCTTTGGCACCGGAATTGAAAATGTCACTTTCCAGCAGTATGACAGCTCGTTCTCTGCCATTCTCGGTGCGAACGCATCATGGCGTATGATCCAAAACCAGACGTACCAGGCTTTTCATGAGGCAGGTGTATATCACCAAGAAACGAACAGCTTGTATATTGCCTCGAATTGGGCAAGCGATTTCTCAAACCCGATCAACATTTCGATCTTGAATTTGGACGACTATTCTCTCACTTCGCAACGATACCCAGGACTCGCTTCTCCGAATGGGGGCACGACATACGTTACGCCTGGGACGAACGAGAGACCTCAGCTCTTGTTCTGTGATGAAGGAGATTTTGACGTTGCAAGTGCTCTCACGATCATTGATGCAACTGCAAAATCCACCAAGGTGTGGATGACTCCAACATTCCGTATACCAGTCTGACTAGTCTGCAGCAAGTGGTTAACAATTTCTACCACCGTAACTTCTCCTCTCTTAACGATGTACGACAGCATTACTCGACAGGGGACTTGTGGTTCACAGATGCCCAATATGGATACCTGCAATCATTTAGACCTCTGCCTAGCATTCCCAACCAGGTTTACCGCTTTGAACCTCTGACTGGGAATCTCCAGGCTGTTGCAGATGGATTTGTCCAGTCTAACGGGCTCGAGTTCTCGCCTGATTTCAAGACCATGTACGTGTCGGACACAGGCGCACAACTCGTGGAGCTGGGCAAGAACTTCACGCGTCCAGCTACAATGTATGCTTTCGATGTTGTCGATCAAAAGTACCTCCAGAATCGGCGCGTCTTTGCATATGTGGATGATGGATTTCCAGACGGAATCCACTGTGACATGGACGGAAACGTGTATGCCGGCTGTGGCGATGGGGTGCAAGTTTGGGACCTTGAGGGCCGCCTCTTGGGCAAAATACGTGTACCAGGTGGAAGCGCAAATTTCGCATTCGTGCCAGAGGGTATGATAATTTTCAACGAATACCGCTTGTTTCTGGTTACCATGGCCGCTAGAGGACGGGAGCTCGCGAGAGATTTTGGCACTGCGTAGGAGGGAGTACGAGTAGGAGTCAAAGTATTCTAAAACTGTCTGTATATAGTATGTTTGAGATCATGCAGAATCTTTCAGCTTCCAGATGATTTCAGCTAGGCAACGATCATGACGCTGTAAACATCAAAGTACAAAGTACTTCGAGGCATCGCACGCTCCAGAGTGGCGAGGTGGATCTTGCAAATAGATAGGGTAGGATTATTTCCCACTTCGATAAAGACAAGATAGGTAGAGAATAGGCCATGCCTAAGTCCTCATTCTTCAGAGATATTCAAGGATGTAAACAGTTTGTTAGAGCTTATCAGAAGGTCTACGTGGGCGTGGAGCGGGCACTAATAAACTCCAGTAATTTCAGAGCTGCATCTGCCGATGGCACACCATTTCATGGTAGTCAAATGTATTTAGGCAATTTGCATCTGTAGGTAGATGAACTGCTCTGGGAAAGGCTCAATTTTCATCGGGTAACTGAGTTTAGGCGCACAATCAAGCATCAAGGCATGTTGCTGATTAGTCGTGTACTTGCTACAAACAGGTCTTGAAGACACATTTCCTCGCGTAACCCGGTGTATTCAAGTATTTATCAAAAAACATACAGTACTTGCTTCAAATCCACCCGAGAGCAGAGAGGTGATCTTCCGACTTATGTCCCACCTCACACGTGGTACGTAACTGACGATTGCCCAATCGGGTTGTGGTGTTGGGTTGCGGTTGCCATAGAAACACCGGGAAGGTCCAAACAGCCTCCCGCTCGCGACTTCCTAAAGACAACCCGACGTTTCAACGCGCCGCGCAACACAAGCATCATAATATCGAACTCGCAGACACTCCAGACTCACTTCATCGCTCCTTCCGACATCTGCGATTCAACGACCACCTGCCGCATGATCGGCTGAGCAGAAGCGAGTTCATTGCTCGATCAGCCGCTGGAAGGCACGTACACGATACGACCTCACACTCCGCTTCACACGACTCACCTCGACAATGGACACAAGTTATCTGGAGAAACAGGTTTCCACCATAATCAATAAACTACACGAGCTTTTCGACGAGATTGGAGTTCCGAGCCATGAGCGCGATTCGCGAGAATCCGAGCTGTTCGCGGCTCTGTCAGAAACTCTCCACAACCAGCTGCGGCTCGTGACCAAGTATGTTGCATGCGCAATAGTTCTCAGCACACTGTAAGGCTCACGTTGTGACAGTGAAAAACACGAGCTTGCAGAGGAAGGCAACCGCCTCATCACCACGATCAAGCAGATGCAGACAAGCCTTGAGGGCAAAGAGCGCAACTCGTACGACTTTGACGACGACCTGAAAGTCACATACCCTCTCAAGCCATGCCTTGATGGTCTGAAGGAGAAGCACAAGATGGTCCACAAGTTGCACCGCGAGCGCTATGAGCAGGTCAAGAAGCTCGCGCAGGCCATCGAATCGTACTCTTCGCATCTTGAGCCGTCCTTCACCAAAGTCAAGCTGCCACCCACGTCGCCAAGCGCACAGTGCCCAGCCACATTCGATCTTTCGCATGCATATTTTTCATCCCTTGACGACGAGTTTACGCGTGTCTACGAGGAGTACGAGCGGCGGATAGGCGCAGTCAAGGCAATGTGCTCGGAGATCATCAACTTGTGGGCAGAGTTGGGTACACCGCAGGCACAGACCGATTCAAACATCGTGAACTTGTCACGCGAGGCGCCAGAGCAGCTCGGACTGCATGCGGAGGATCTGAAGCGGCTGCAGGCGAGGCGCGATCGACTGCTTGAAGAAAAGAAGGGTCGTGAGCGACGACTGAAAGAGCTGAGGTTGCAGATTGAGGGACTATGGGATCGTCTGGGAGTTGAGCAGGCAGATCGTAAAGGGTTTCTTGCTGCGAACCGCGGATGTGGCATGCGAACCATCAATGAGTTCGAGGATGAGCTGAACAGGCTGAACGAGCTCAAACGACAAAATCTCGGTCTTTTTGTTGAGGATGCCAGAGTAAAGCTGCAGGAGCTCTGGGACTGCTTGTACTTCTCAGAGGAGGAGATGCTGGAATTCACGCCTGCATTCTCAGGTCAGTTCATTGCGCGTTCGCGTAAAGAAACACGATGCTAACTTGAATGTAGATGTTTATAGCGATGCTCTTCTCTCAGCTCACGAGGCAGAGATAGAGCGACTTGAGGCTCTGCGAGAGCAGCGAGCTCCAACGCTTGCGATGGTGGACAAGCATCGTAGTTTGGTCAAAGAACGTGATGAATTGGCCGCCTCAAGTCAGGATGCTTCTCGTTTGATGCTTCGGGGACAAAAAGGAGAGAAACGTGATCCAGGCAAGCTGTTGCGAGAAGAGAAGATGAGGAAGCGTATCACCAAGGAGTTGCCCAAGGTTGAGGCAGACCTGCGAAAGGTGCTCGAGGCGTGGGAGGATGAGTATGGCCGACCGTTCCTCGTCCATGGAGAGCGATATATCGATGAGCTGGATGCCGCGCAGGCCAAGGCTGCACCACCTCGCTCAAAGACGCCATCAATACCGGCGAGTGCGCCAAAGGCGACAACAAAAACCACAACTACGAAGGTACCATTGAAGGGCGAATCCACTACTCGTAGCGGAACGGTCCGTGGAGCACCACCTTCCCGAGCGAAGACGCCTACGAATTTCGGTAGCACAATTCGTGGTGGCGCGCCGCCATCCGCTCGTGGGGGAGACACAGTCAAGTCGAAGTCTGCCACAGTCAAATCGGCCAACAGGTCTCCAACCCGTATCCCGGCTCGCGCACCATTGAGCAATCTTCAACATGGCAACAACTCGCCAGAGCGTCTGTACACCTCGAGTACAGTCAAGATGGGCCCGCCCCGTCTACCCCCTCCAAAGATGCAAGATCTCTTCTCAAAGTCACAAATGACCCCTACGCCTGGCCGCGAATACAGCAACGAGAATCTGGAGCGTAGCGCAAGTATAGTGCGGCAGATGCAGCCTGAAGACCCCTACGATGACCGCGCCGGCGCCGAGTCGCAGATGAGCCACCATTCATACATGTCACGCTCCACGTACAACCAGTCCCAAGCTTCGCACTACTCCATATCATCCAATGAATCGAACTTCCACGCGAACACAGGCCGACCGTATGCACATGGCCACTATCCTCGAGAGTACCCAATGGCACCACCTTCACGTCCACAATCGCAGCAATCTCGCCAGATCTCGGCTTCGTCAAATAACTCGCAGCCATCGCAGGTTTCGGGGTCGGAGAACTGGGAGACCTATGACGATGCTAGTGAGCCTGAAGCAGACGCCACTGATGCTTACTATGCGAAATTGCGGCAACAGGACAGCAGAACAAAGCGACCGACGCCTGAAGGAGGCTACGCGGCACCTCAGCACGGTGCTAGTGGCAAGAGGCCTCGCGGTCTAATGGCCAATGGCGCGGGTATGGGCGTGGTCGTTGACTCAGATGGACGACACGTTGTTGAAGGCAGCGACGCAGGCTGGACTGATGAAGATGGATTTTGAGCACTCTTCTGCAACCACAGCTTTTGCTTCCACTTTTTCATTTCTGACTTGTCATTTCTGGGATGTGTCCCACTTCACGTATGAGAAAATGAGGGACACTACGAGGCTAACGTAACTGTTTGATGCTTGTATGCCATGTACACGCATTTTATGGCGGCTTCCAATTGTCTCCTGCTTTGTAGCCAAGTGCATCATAGTGGCGACTATTATTGCATGGGGACTTCGAATCTGGCAGCGGCGTACAGGAGCATACAAAGTACTTGGTGTTGGAATCTGGGGGGCGTTATGGATGGGATGTGATATGGGAAAGGGCGCTGTGGCTATCTTCTTTTTCGTCTGAGTGCCGCGAGGCTGTTGAGACAGATATCAATGGCAAAAGCAATTCCGTGAACGACGGGGCAATACACAGGTCCTTCCAAGTCTGCGATCGTTGAACGCTGCTGTGTCTGCAGCGATTTCTCTATGACGAGTGAAGTCTTGTGAGCAATACGATAAGAGTGCGATGTGAAACTCTGGTTCCCCCCACGAAGAGATGGAGATCACTCCGGGCTTCCTCAATGTTGGTATTAACCATCAACGATGTCTTCCTCTACTTGCAATCGAGATCGTTAACGAAGGGTTTGGATGGCTACTGCACGACATGCTGCTTCCGCTGTGTATCTTGCCCATGTAATTACCGGTTTAGGCAGTTCTATCAGAGGGAGCGATGCATGCAGCCCGCGGGCCAAACGCGGGGAAGAGATAAGCTTCAGCCGTATGAATGGCTAATCAAAATCAAGCAGACAGGTCGCCGTGGATCTTGAGTTTTTCTCGAGCCTTACTACTGTACAGGTCGCGACAAGCCTCAACAAATGTCGACAGCGACGTGCTCTCGTTCTCGCGAAATTACGGGCACGCGGACTTCATGCCTGACTCCCTCGGAGATGCCCCATCTGTGCAAGGATCGGCTTGTGCTTCTAGCAAATCTTCTCGAACATCGCATTTCTGCGCCGCGGCTCTTAAAGCCGGGCCAATGACGATGAAGTCATTGAAACCAGGTACGTGCGCATGTACCTCTACTTGGCAGGTAGTCGGCCTAGAAATCCCGCTCGCACAGTGCGACAAAGGAGAGGGCAGACGAGCAGTTACGTACTCGGAATGGCAACTCGCCAAACAGCAGAGTGCTTAACCCTGCTGTGATGACATGGCCAGGAGGAAATAGGAAGAAAACTTCAGCTGAGTCGGATGGCATTTTTGAGGTATTCGCACCGTCATTGCTGGGTGGTCAAGTTTTAAGAGCAACCTAAACTCCCCACGCGACCGTTTGGGTGTTCTCACACGACGAGACCCTGAAAGTTTCCTTATCGCTCGTACACATCGTCACGCTCAGCCCAAGCGATTACACATGACATGTCTGCTGCAACCACGTATTTGCTTTGACCGCGCTCTGCAGACTTGACCTCAGACATACCAATCACATTGGCAGCGGCAGCACCGGAACGGAACCAGAGCAGCGAAAAAGACCTCAAAGAGAGATCTTCCCGCTCCCGCTCCCGCGCAACGTCACAGCCCACGCTTCTACTTTCACTTCCTCAGCCGCGCCCAACATGGCAGCCCTGAGTTGTTGATCGCTGTTGCACACTCACCTGCTGTATTCGACCTGACCGCCAAATCACACTTTGAGAACCTTTTTCTTCTCTCTCCCTCTCTCTCTTTGCGGCATCTGCTCCGATGTCGTCTTTTGAGATATTTTGTGTGTACAGTGCGACCGTCCAAAACACCGCTCCGAGCGTGACACGTACCGTATCGGCAGCCTCCGCCAAGCGGCGGTGCAAACACATCCCACTGGCCTGCGCATGAATTCCAGAGGGCCTATGAAAGCCTGTACTGGCCAAAAACAGCGACCCAAGTGATCTCTGCACCATCCGTTGCCACGAGCACGCATCGTCATGATGATCCAACCGCGGGGGTACCTGTATAGGACTCCCTCGCCCGAGCAGAACGAGAGGAGAAGGAAGAGTACGACGATAAGAAGCTCGTCGCCTAGAAGTGCCCCGTCGCCGCCCGGTACGCGTCGTTCGAGCTCAACGCCTCTGCCTGACCCACCAACCACGGCGGCCGAGCTACAGGCATCCCTTAAACCTCAAGTACCACCACCAGTCGTGGAGAGAACAGTCAGCGAGCCAGTCAGTATCCCTACGACGCCGATGCTTGTTCAGCCACGATTCCACCCGAGCGCGCGTCTTCGCAGTGATCGCGAGTTGGCTCAGACGCTGAAGAGTCGAGGTCAGCATGGGGGAAGGTCGGGAAGGAAACTGAGCGAGAAGCATGATCCCAACGCGTTGCCGCCTGCGGTCGCAGCCCTCTTGGCCGTTACGTCGATACCACCGCCCAGTCGCATCAACCGACGCCGGCCATCCCAGCAAAGACGAATCTCCATTGACGAGCTTATCCAAGAATGGAGACAGGAGGATGGTCTTTCAACGTCTGAGGGATACAAGTCACCGCTGGATGTCTTGTTAGAGCCAGCTGACGAGACCGACAATGAGGACGACAGATTGCTGGCTGGGATTGAGGACGAGAAGGACCCGGCTCTGCTGTCCTCGCGATCAGTTTCGAGCGATAGCATTGCTTCGACTCCTTCACTGGCACCCTCGTTGGACGCAGCCCACAGCACCATGTCCAGCACCGGCGCACCACACACTCCACCATACCGCCACCGTAAGCTGTCGCAAATTAGGACCGAAAAGGTCATGTCTTCTCCTCCAGCAGAGAGCTGCCTGGACAGCCATCCACTCCAGACACCCACATCGCCAGCGCTTGAAGGCTCCTTCTCCCTGCCTACTCAAGCATTCCCACCTAAACCCAAACGCGCCATCAAGCAGAAATCGACGTTCAAGTCGAATTTGACGGCCTCTTTCAGCGCGCTCAAATCAGCCGCGAAGTCCTTTTCCAATTTCACGGCGCCAAGTATACCACAGGACGACTTAATCACGCGTTCCTTCTTCTCGCAGCCGTATCCACCGGAGATGAGACCGCGCGACATCGATGGTGTTCCTGACCCAGCACTGCGCCGCTACCTCAACCCGCAGCACAACACTCTCCCACCCTTGCCACCCATTTCTTCCGAGGACTTCTCGTTCCAACTGCAGGAGGCTCTTGCACAACCAACTACTGACCACGACGACGCACCCCTTGTGCAAATGCAGACCTTTTCCCGGCGCAAGAAGAGCCGTTCACGAAGTACCGTAAGCGTAGGTCCTGATCGAGGCGAGGCATCCGTGCTCGGTCAGTCGCTCCCAGCGATTCGACAACGAGAACCGCGCGAGAACAGCGATTTCTTACGCGTGATTGTGTTGGAGATGAACATGCGGCGGACGGGGAAGCTGGATGCAAAGGGACCGCTCAGAGCAAGGATCTGGCTACCGCCGCGAAAGAATGGAGAAGGAAGTGAAGTCGAGGTCAGGGCTGGCAAAGAGGTGCCGATTCGGTGGGTCGGACTCAGTCCTGACGACCTATGAGCGGAGCATGCATTTTCCTTTTTTCGTCAAACGCATGAGAAGCATTGAAGCATCGAAGCATGAGCATAGCATATCGCATTCTTTCTTTTTGTATCATGTTAGCGGTAATACCCAGTAGGCAGGACAAACGCGAAGCCGCAAGGCAGAATGGAAAGAGCAAGATCAAATGGAGCTCGGGACATTATTCATCAGCAACGACCATGTACGAATAATTGAACATCAAAAATGCAAACTTCGCATACCAAATTGGAAAACGTCTCAACAAAAAGATGAAATGCACGTTCTGTCGTGGCGACATCCAGGTCTTATGTGTGCCATAAGCCTGTTGCTCAGATCACGCAACATGAGCACATATCATGCCTTCCACCAGGGTACACATACCGCCATCATGGTAACGCAGTTGGCAATTACGGCCCTGCAATCCGTTAATGGGAGGATTGCCTGACGCCACGACCCCAAGATCTCACGATCGAGAGGGGTTTGGAGGTCATGCTGTTCTAGGCCCAGGTTGCTGGGATGGCACGTGGTATGAAGTTGTGGAGGAGAAAGCGACTTCGGCGTCCGAGCAAAAGAGTCGTTTGAAATGGACTCTGATTGCGGCTTTAATTGTGAGTGAGGGAAAAAGAAGATATTCCGACAAGTTGATTTCTACTAGAAATGAAAATGCAGGAGCAATGTGTCGATTGAAGAGCTGGAATCACTACAGTCGCATGTTGGCTGCCGTTGCCACAATCAAAGCATTTTTTTTATGCAGCCAAGAAGGAGATATTCCTGGCTTGGGAAGTGAGTTCGCGGCCTCCCTTCCCATGACTAGCCCATCTCTTATGTCTGTGGCTTGATGAGACAGGTCAAGTAATAGACGGAATATGCATCTGAGGTGGGAATATTGCCCATACTTCAAAGTCTACGGTACAAATGCAATTGATATCGCATATTCTCCAGCTCTATCGGGTACCTCAACCCTTCAGGCATCCGGAACCATTCGCTTTCCTTTTCCTGCAACTTTTCCCACTTGACAACTTCGTCCTTGCTTGACGAGATGGAGGATAGTAGGGCATGGTCCAGAAGCCAATGCATGGGGTACTTCTTCTCCTGTCCATTCAAGCTGACTGCCGAATAGCTTCCTGCACTATCTACCACGAGCAGGAGGGTACCACGTTCCGCCAGCTGAGTGAGCTGAAGCAAGAACGCTTGCGTCTTCGGTATAGAGGTTGTGTAGAGCTCGTTAAGGGTGAAAAAGATGGTGAGCAAATGCTTGTCGCTGATCACGCGCTCGAGGTCATTGTCAGCTAAAGCAAGCACGTCATGCTGCAAGAATTCTGCTCCAAGCGATTGAGAGGTCAGCAGAGGCACGTTCGATGCTTTGACGGCTGCAGAAGCGTATGCAGAGACAGGTGGTGCGGAAAAGGATCCCCAATGAAGTCTCGTGATGACATTCCCCCAGTTGGCCATGTCCACCAATGTCGCGTTAACACTGAAGCTGGGTTTAGCCAAGTCGTCGAGTTTCGACCTTAAATCGAGTATGCCGGCGAGACTGACGAGCTCTGCTCCAGCACCACCACCTATACAAGTAACTTTGATAGTAGGATTAGGGTCATCAGGTCCTGGGTTTTGGGTATCAAAGTACTCCTTGAAAAGTGCGTTCAATAGTCTCAGGTATCCAAGCGACCTGCTGGCGCTCCACCGAATAGCATATGCATATAGGTATTCATCTTTGCCGAACGCCGCGACAAAATCTCGGTTGTATAAATGACCCTTCACCTCCTGTAAAATGTCTTTCAAGGGTCGGTCTTCAGGCACAGGAAAAGCATTTTGGAAGATATTCAGCAGGAGTTGCTGTAGCTCGATTGGAATGTCATGATCAGCGTTGGTATCAGGCCCCGCTTTCGCCTGCACTGAGGTTTTCTTAGGCCGATCTTGACCTTTTCCTTTCGTCTTTGGAGTTGCTTGACTTTTCGACTTGGTCATGTTTACAAAGAGCAAGTTCACGAAAAGTCGGAGACGATGAGGATGATAATCCAAGCCTTGATGCCTTGACGCCTGCGAAGCAATCTGGTCAGTACAGGATCGAACCCGCTCGCAGTGAACATTGATATACATATGAACTTAATAAATTGCATATGTTGTCTTGTCATTTTCAGGATAAACTATTTGTACATGTAATCTGTGCGATGTGTCGGGTATCTTAGTATGCGTAAAAGGTTCATATATCGTGAAAGACAGCCAGATTCTAAGCATTTGGTTCAGCACCATACTTGTCAAATTGACCCCTCTGCTCCAGAACAAAGATTATCTCTCATTGTCGCTTTGGGCTCACTGGTCCAAGTGTGGAAGCGGAGAACCTCAGATCCAGAAATAAATCATCTCCACGCCGCGTAGGCGTCAGCTTCGGCGCGGACCCATTAATGGCAAAAGATGGCTTCGGCGTTTGGAGAACACTGTCAGGCGTGCTTTGAGCCCACTTCTCCCAGCTTTCAGACCTGCGAAAGCACCTCCAACGCTGTTCCACCAACCACTTTACTGTGGTCACTGTCGCAAGCGACGTCGCTTCCAGTATCTCAAGTTCCTCCCACAAACACTACGAGCTCGGTCATTTCGTCTAACACGATGTCGGACCCCTCACCCACTGCGGAGGTGACACAAGCCACAGTCAACGCCGGTCCTGATGGCGTAAAGGTACAAGGCCAATTGAACCTCACTATGGCCCAGATTGCGGGCATCACAATTGCGGCCGCAGCACTTCTCATCCTTACTGTGGGGATATTCTCATGTATATTTTTCGTTAGGAAGCGGAACAAGAGACTGGAGCACGAGGACAGAAAGATATTGATGAAGTCGTCTCCCAAATCCACAACAGACATGGAGGACTTATCGGCAATGTATTTTCCTCCACCACCCACGGCACCAAGCAGCCAGAGTAAGAATGGGAGTAGGGAGGGCTCGAGATTCAGTGTTCTACCACGGAAACGTTCGAAAGAGCTGGACGAAGAGACTTTTGCTGTTCACAGGCCAGAGATATCAGCGCCAATAAGAACCTGGCCAAGATATTATCCTATCATGCCCGACCAGAACTTTGGCATTGGTATCGCAACGACAACGGACCATTCACAACAAGTCGTTCCTATTCAATCACCTTCGTACATACCTGCTGCTGCGCCGATTGGGAGCACCTCGCAAGTAAGACCGAATCCGCCTCGAGCCACGAGTCCGACGCCCAAATTCTCGCTATCGAGGAATCCATCCACAGGCGTGTTACCTTCATATCAACCTCATAGCTCATATACAACTACAGTGCATCAGTTGCCGCAAACTCAACAGTCACAAACATTCCAGGAACCACCACGTCCAACAGCGGCATACGTATCCAAAACAGGGCCAACATCACACAATCGTCATAGCAGTCGAACAGCGGGACACTCACGAAGATCGAAAGCGTTCAGCTTCATGACAGATATAGAGGAAAGCGAGCAGGTTAGCTCTAGGGAAACATCGCTGGCTGAAATGTCTGGTAGTTCGAGCAGCGAAAGCTTACATT
>Ga0181470_100153_pt1 | contig 16587 bp, 18 predicted proteins | sample InSIn5SAF170_FD_119082 | JGI IMG/M metagenome (GOLD analysis project Ga0181470, IMG submission 119082) | Clean room microbial communities from NASA Spacecraft Assembly Facility at Jet Propulsion Laboratory, Pasadena, California, USA -... ...
CACCCTCAGTATGAAAAGCTTGAATATCAAATCCATCCTCAGTTAGGCTATGCACAAGATCACCGCCAAAATCCATCTGTCGTAAGTAATTGACTCACACTTGATAATCTCAGGTTACTAACTATTCTAACAGGAAGGTCAAACACGCTGTATCCGCCTTCGCGACGACTTCCCTTATGCCATCGGAGCGATGATCCAGTACATGCAAGAAGGCAACTACACCTTCAACTCCAACATGCGACTTGAATATGCCAACATCACGCTTTTGGATCTTCACGTTCACGCCTACGTTGTCGGCAAGAAGTATGATGTAACCAAATTATGCGATCATGCAATAGGAGAGTATCTCAACATCGCTGGAATGGTTCTTAGCATAGGCGTCCCCCCCGGCGAAGATCCTACCGACTTCTCCAATTTTACTGTCAACGGCGACCACAAAGGTCCCGACGCCAGCCCTGCGACTTCGGTTCTCAACTCCTTCCTGGACTCACTAGTTCTCATCTGGCGCAACACTTTGGACAGTGACGATGCATTACGCCAGGGCGTTCTCGAGCTGCTGAAGCCTAACATCAACCAACTCATGCGGCTGAAGTTTTTCCAAGTGTTAATGATGGACATGGTGGATTTTGGCGGTGATCTTGTGCATAGCCTAACTGAGGATGGATTTGATATTCAAGCTTTTCATACTGAGGGTGGGTTGCAGCAAAAGATTCGCGTCAAGTTTGGTAGCGCCTGGAACATGGCGTGAGTGCGTTGATGAACACCGGTGGACTAGTGAGGGTACGTGTAGTAAATGAGTTCAGCCCACTGCTAGGAATATTCCGATCGACGAAGAAACTTAATGGTCTCAGTCGATCCCAAGTCAGCACGATAGGCAACAGTCATACGAGTCAATATGATTTCCTCCTAACGCCATCCAGTTTACTGAGTTTATGTTGATTGACTCTAGCTCCCTACACATTAAGGAAAGATACTAAACACCTCTTAGAGCAGAGTACTTCTTCCTACTATTGATATGATGGATGTGCTGGTGATAAGACGCAGACACAACGCTGTTGAGTTACACTGTATTGTATCGCAGTAGAAGTGTATTCCCAAACACTCACTTGGCTTCACTGTATGCAGCTGTATATATACTTATTTGGAAGTTTCATTGATTGCAGCCGAAGCCATGAATCTCATGCGGTTTTGGGGAGCCACCATGTAGCTCTGGATAGTTGCTGTGAAGCTCGACGTTGGAACTTCTTCCTACTATAATAACGCGTATTAGATTTATGTAGATATAAATGAGAAACCTAGAAGACTACAATGCTGTAAATCTTTATAAGTTCTCTTATTAGGAGATAATGTAGACTGTAACATGTACCTTATTATTTCTATATCTATCTAGTTTTTTCCTTGTCGCTTGGAATAGTATAGACATAGAAAGATCCTAGAATAACACCTGCAAACTGCCCGCTATACAAAGAAATCCCCTCAACGTTCAACTGTTTGTGCCATGGTCCTCCTTCGGCTCTCTGGCAAGCGCCTTGAATTCTTATTCGCCAATATCGTCTGCCACTCTGGACTGACTAGCATCTCCGGCTCCTCCCAAACCCCGACATCATCCCACCTAGACCTCCCCCCGAACGGCTTGAACGTCCCATGCTCGTGCCACTGCTCATACCTCCACTCGTACGACTTGACCGACCCATGCTCATACCAGAACTTATGCCGCTGCTCATACCGTGTCTGCCACCGCTCATACCACTGCTCATGCCATGCCTACCGCTGATGGCACTACCTCCCATGCCAGTACTACTCATACCACCGTGACTTCTTCCATGTCCCATTCCACCACTGCTGTGTAAATCCTGAGGGTGGTCGATGTAGGATACTCCATTGCCGTTAAAGCGGCGAGGTCGGGAAGGTCCACAGCCCATATTGCACGTGCTAGGTGGTGTTGAGACGATAGCGGGATATTCTCCAGTACTGAGTAACGTTATATCGATTTTGTCGACGAGCAGGCGATGCGTGGTGGAGGATGGACGCAGTGTTGTAAGTTGATCTGATGTGACCGCTCGGAACGGAGTGTACACTTGAAAATGAATTTCTCTTTAGGTTGCAGAGTTTTAGTGATAATTTCTTGACTGTGAGTACACTATGAAGGCTCTGAGTCTCTTATAGTTCACTGTGGTTCTCCTCATGCTTGTTCGAGTCTCATACATCGACGTCACAGTCAGTACCCATTTGCAGTATGACATACGCCAGGCACTCAATTTCAGAGTGCTTGATCCTTGATTCTTTGCACTCAAGCAATTTCAGCCTGTTTTGCATGTTTTTAAGGCATAGTCTGTAGCTTTCTCGGCAAGTCGAAGAGCTTGGCATGGTAGAAGTGTGGCTCATGTGTGCCGTAATTGCCGGGTGTGGCTGATGACGTGTGGCGCTAATGAATCGACGCGTGTTCTGTGTTAGCGATGCTGCTATTTGATGTTGAAATGCAGGAACTGGAGAAAACATTTGTGAGAGAGAGTTGTTCTGTGGCTTCCCCAGAGCCTTGACGTTCCCTTGGAGTCCCTTACAGTTTTCTGCTCAGAATGTTGGAAGTATGGAACTGCAAAGGGCATGCCGCCCCAAAGAAGCTGCACACACAACACGATGTACTAACAGTGGACGAGATGATTTTTAGGTCGAAACCTTCATGGCATTGGTCATCTAAGAGATATGTAGGACCCTCCCACATCCTCATGCTGTCGTCGCTGTGACGCTGGGCACGAAATGGTAGCGAGAGGGTCGGTCAATCTTCGCGATCCGAGTGGAGTTCGATCGTCCATGGAGAGCTGGACGAGACCTCAAAGAAGATGGCGTTCTACGAAAGACGGCTCACACCTTTACAAACTTGGTGTGAGAGCCCGTGGCTACAATCGGGCCCGGCTTGCCATCGACGAGCTTCCATATGGTCGCTGTTGTGAAGGCGAGGGTTCCGCCCACCTTGCCAGCCCTGCCTTCAATCTCGATGGTGTCGCCATCTTTTGCCCCGCTCTGGTATGAGATGTGGATGTCGGTAGATACGCCCGTCTTGGTCCTGTTGTCCCAAGCAGCAATAGCTATGCCGCCCACCCAGTCAATCAGCGTGGCAGAGACTGAGCCATGGATGCTTCCGTGCGTGTTTACATGGTTCTTGGTCAGCGGCAGCTGAGCGCGCACGACGCCTTTGGAGGCATAGGTCAGCTTGATGTCGTCGAGCAGGAACTGGTAGATGGGGCTGCTAGGCTTGCGGCCCTCCCAAAACTTCTCGACATGGGCGAGGATCTCGGGATCGTTGGGAGGATCGCTAGACATGGCTGCTACAGGCGGCGGATGCGACGGGGAGAGGTGACGCGTGCAGGAGGGAAGATCCAAGCGATGTTGGGATTCGAAAATAGATATTCAACGCTCGGGGCGGGCTCGGCGCAACTATTCAGCGCTCTGCGATCAACAAGCGGCAGCTGTGAAACGGCCAGACGCCAGTGTCAGCCGTTAGAGACGCCACATATTCCAGTCTGCTGCACTGGACCATGCTTGAGTGCAGGCCACGACTCTTCCCAGCACAGCAGCAACCCCCAATGTTCGCGCACATCCAACCACCATGAGCGACCCCGTTCAGCCACCCCCGAGCCCGCCCACCTCCGCACTCCATCACCACCATGACTCGCTCGCCGATGGCTCCGCCGTGACGCCGGAGACGGACGCGACAAAGACAGAATCAAGCGCGACGCCCTTGGACGTCAAGGCCCTCACAGATCGCACCCTACACTTCTTGGCGACGGCGAGCAATGAGACGCTCGGCGCCTGTCTGGCTGGCCTAGGCGCAGGCACTTATCTCATTCTCGGCCGCGTTGGCCTGGTCCTCATAGGCGTTGTAGGCGGCGTCGTCCTGCACGCGACGTGGGAGGGGCACCATGGCGGCGACAGCAGGGAGACACAGGGAAAGAGTGCCGACGTGAGGAAGCGGCAACTGGCCGTCGACATAGCGCAGCGTGTGCTGGACTGGCGGAGCGACAAGACGCACGAGCAGAGCCACACCAGAGACGCCAGCTCTGACTTTAACGTGCAGCTGTATTCGGGCAAGACGCTTGACTACTCGGACTTCAAGCCAGAGACCGCCGCTGCGCTGACGGAGTTGACGGATGCAGTCATTCGTGACTATGTCAAGTATGTCCTCCGCGCAGTGTCTAGATGCTGTTCTAATGTAACGCAGGTGGTGGTATTCACCCCTACTGCCCTTCGAAGACTCATTCCCCAACTCGTGCCGCCAGACCTTCACCGCTTTCATGCTTTCCATCTCTGCACACCTCTCCCGAAAGCGACCAGCCGACAACTTCCTTGACTTTGTGACGCGCTCATCTTCCTTCTTCATCATATTGCTGCAAGAGATCGCCGCTGCAATCCAAGCCTCCCCCGGCGATGTGCCGACCGAAGCAGTTGACATATACCTCAAAATGAAGCGAGATAGCACCCTGGCCAACATCCTGGACCCAGACTACCAGATGAAGCAGTTCAGTGTGGCAGCTGAAGACATCCTACAAAACTACCTGGAACCGAAGACGTGTGAGTACATTTGGTATGTCGAACCCATGCGCCTACGCTAACTTGCTGTACGTGTCTTAGACAACTGCATGCCGGCACGGACATTCCTACACCAGATACTAGCGAAGCTTATCCTTGAGATGATTGTCGTGAGCTGTTCCAAGCCAGAGTGGATCAATGGATGGATCGTCTATCTCTTGGAAGAGGGCGAGCCGGAGCTCCTGAATGCCATTGACGCAGGCGTCGAGGGTTCTTCAGAACAACTGCAGAATGTAAAGAAGGCTGCACAGAATGAATTCGACGATACGGAAACAGTGACCACGGCTGAGAAGAGGGAACACAAGCGCGTCATGAGCAAAGCCCAGGAAGCCATGGACGATGCAATGCGAGAGGCTCAGCTTTTGAGTCAGATGATTGCTGAAGAAGATGCAAAGCGGCTCAAGGAGCAGCAACGGCAAAGTGCATCCACGTCAACCCTGAACGACGACCAATCTGAGAGTACCACTCAAGGAATAGTCACCCCGTCGTCTTCGGGGAGCGACGCGCATGGTGATGCCGACCATGCGGACTTGGGCATCTCTGGGCTTTCTGGTCGATCCTTCTCAGAAGCCACACCAGCATCTCCACCAAGGGGCTCCGAAGAACCCCCGGCTCAAGAAGTGAAGAAAGCATTCACAAGCTTCGACCAGCTTGTACTACCCCAACCGCCTACCGCACTTATGGACAACCCGCCTCCTGCGCCGCCACCACTAACACTGCACAACAGTACCATGTCGATCTTTGACGATAGCATGCCTGGAGAGAAGGGCATGATCAAGGCCAAACCAACGGCAGAATATCTGATTCAGATCGAACCAAAGTCAAACCACCACACCGGTTGGATGACGGCACGCAAGTACGCCGAGTTTGAAACATTACATGAGGTCATACGTCGGATAGCAGCTATCACCGGGACTGCAGGCTTCAACGAAGCACACGCTACACTGCCGCCATGGAAAGGTCACACCAAGGCGTCATTGCGTGGAGAGTTGGAGCGCTATCTTAATGATGCCGTGAAGTACCAACCACTTGCTGAAAGTGAAGGTATGAAGCGCTTCTTGGACAAAGAGTTGGGCTCTGGAAAGACGCCTGGTGGTGGCTTTCCAGGAATCGGTTGGGCGGGTCAGACCTTCGACACAGTTGGTAAGGGGATGATGGGCGTACTTTCAAAGGCCCCCAAAGAAGTTGCTGGTGGCGGCAAGGCCCTTTTCGGTGGTGTTACAGGAGTACTAGGTAGCGTAGCAGCACCGCTTTCAGGAAAGAAGAACCGCGAGTCGGTCAGCAACATCACCAATGCGAACGCAACCGGAAGTCCTCTAAGTCGTACATCGTCCAACACGGCGCCAATCCAAACACGACAAAGCAGAGCAGAGTCGACCGTTTCCGAACTTCCTACGCATATTCGTTCAGAGAGCACCTTGTCCCTGGTAACCAAACGTACATCCATAGATTCTGTACGCGATCCCCATTCGCCTGTCATCGATCAGCAACCAGGCCGTGAGGCGCCCATGGAACGTCGACCATCTTACAATCCTGACGGCGACGGCAAACGTTCCGGGAGATCCTCCAGGTATGGCTCCCGGAGCAATAGTCGCGCACCAAGCATGCGTGAGAAAATTGAAGATCTCAGTCCCATGATGGGAGGTGATCAACTCATCAACTTGCCACCAATGCCTAGCGAAATCCCCGACGATTATAGCACGATGCGCAATCAATCAGAGCCAGCACACGCCCATAAGCCTTCGCAGTCTTCGAGGCTATCAACAGACTCTGTGCCCTCACTGCCTCGTCGACCCTCGGCTCCATCGTTGACCTCTTCTCCGGCCAAATCACCACTCAAGTCCCGTACAGCAACCATGCACACGCCATTGTCCGAGCCCGAGACCACAGTCCTCATCGAACTGTTCTTCGCAGTCATAAATGAACTCTACACTCTCTCCTCCGCCTGGACACTCCGCCGCACGCTCCTCAACGCCGCAAAATCATTTCTCCTACGACCCGGAAACCCACAGCTCTCCTCCATCACATCGCTCCTGCAGACCACCGTTCTCGACGACAACGCCTCTGACGCTGGCCTAGCATACCATATTAGAAAGATCCGGGAGAATGGGTTGCCAACAGAAGAGGAGCTGAAAACATGGCCCAAGGAGATGAGCGAAGAAGAGAAGGAGAAATTGAGGATCAAAGCAAAGAAGTTGTTGATGGAGAGGGGTATGCCTCAAGCGCTAACGAGTGTTATGGGACAGGCTGCTAGTGGAGAGGCATTGGGTAAGGTATTTGATTGTTTGCAGGAACCTAGGGTTGCGAGGGGTGTTATGTTTGGTTTGGTGTTACAAGGATTGAGGGCTGTGACACAGTAGTAACGACTTAGAAGGTGTTCCGGGCGTTAGTAGAAGTGGGTTTCGACCTTGATGTTGTTCGATAACTGCCAGGCGTCTGGTCATCGAAATCTTACGAAGACATTTGTTTATTATTGCTTGCACCTACCTTCAAACACACTAGGTGGTTGTCATTTGGGAAGCTAACGAGAGCCTAGCGAACGCCTTAAACGAAGAATACTGTCCATGTTGCCTACTCACCAAAGCTTGCCCCAGTGACCGGTCTGTGGTCTACACATGGTGTAACATTGTGAAGTTTGGCAGACGACCCACCGAGATCTATTTCGGTAACCATTCAGGCCAGAAGCTGACAAAGTGATGCTCGAGCGGAACTTACGTGGAGGGAACACGAGGGCAGGTGCGGCTGAGGCATTCGTTCGTAGATGTGGCACAGCCCCACTACCTCGAGGCTGACAACCACCATAACTGCAGACTTCGTAAACTATGAGACAAGACTTTGAGACTTACTTTTCAATGCCAACTATTGACTCTGGCTTTGCGCAACCAAGTATCCCAATCCACCACCAACCTGAATAGCTTTGATAGTAACCATCATTGCTAACACCATGTCGCCAACTCTCCACCTCTACCACACACCAGGGTCTTGTTCGCTTGCCACTCATATCGCACTCCAAGCCTCCGGTCTTCCCTTCTCCACCACAAATCTCAACGCTGCTCGTGGTTTCCCCGCTTCCCATCTTCATCTAAACCCAAAAGGCCGCGTTCCAATCCTCGAGGTAGATGGCGAGCTCATCACCGAGACACCCGCCATCCTCTCCGTAATCGCTGCGCTAGTTCCAGAGAAAGGATTACTGGGAAAAGGTCTGATTGCGCAAGCGAGAGCACAAGAGTGGATAACATGGCTTTGCGGGACGTTGCATGGACAGGCATTTGGATGCGTGTTTAGGCCGGGTCGGTTTGTCGGGGACGAAGCAATGTTTGATGCTATACGAGCAAAAGGCCGTGAACATGTTCGAGAGTGTTTCGAGTATATCGAGAAGAATCTTGAAGGCAAGACTTGGGTGGTTGGTGATAGTTTTACTGTCGTGGACGCGTATCTCCTTGTCTTCTACCGTTGGGGCAATATGCTGAAGATGGGTATGAGGGAGACATATCCGAGCTATGCGAGGGTAGTCGATGGCGTTGTCGCGCAGGATGATGTGAAACGAACAATTGAGAGCGAGGCCATTAGCGTACTGAATGAGTAGTGTTTGTGGTCAGTTTCAGTACCATCAATATCGGTAACCCTTAGTATGAGTGTGTGAACGTTACCCCGATCTCTAAGCAACACATGTGCATTTCTATGCCGTTTTTCTTTGATATTGTGATCTTTTGTACTACCTACCATCATTCGTACTGTATGCAGCTTGAAATTCACCTCCTCTTGAAGCGGAATAAACAAGCATGCTAATGCTTTCTGTTCCATATCGTAGTTAGACTAATGAGCTTTCAGTGGTCATCGTCTTCTGTGCTATCGTCATCGGTCCGCTCATTCTCCTCCTTCTCATTCTCATCTATTAAAGAGGAGGATCGTGTGGCCCCTTTAGACTAGAATATATAGTCTGAGTATCATCTTATGTCGAATCAAAATCCTTCTACTCGAAACCTTTTTCCCCTTTTAACATCGTCTTCTTCCTCCTCCTCATCAGTGGTACCTTGCTCTTCGTTGAAGTCAGCGTACATGTTGTGTACGATATGATTGAATGTATCAGTATTGCGCGAACCGAGCCGAGGATCAACTTCATGAGATTCATGATAATGACGAGGTATTATCCAGCCGCGCGACTGCGGAATAGTTAGCGACAATTGTTCCTACTTGTGGTGTGTACTCAGTGATTACAAACCGCATTATATGTCTTCCGCATGTTGTAAACCCACAATGACCGAGGCAAGTCGAAGAAGTCAGTAATATCTCGGTCCACCAGACCTCGACGAGGAGGCGGACGGTTGTATTTCTCCCAACGTCCCCTGTAGGTCCATGATACGGTGACGCAAGCACCGTGTTGCTTGAGATGCTGCACGACGCTAGCAAGAGCCTCAATGACCTCCGCTAGCACCTCCATACGAATGCTTCGTTGGTAGAGAATGATGTGTAGCTTGAAATCCTGCTTATTCTTGATGTCGAAGAATGCGCCGAAGTCCATCTCAAGCGCCGATTTGCGGACATGACCTATCTCCGAAGCGGTATGCTGACAAGTGATAGCCGGCTTACGACATGGTGGCGGTGCACGATATCGGTCCATCTTACAGTGAACAGTCAACGTCCTGATAAGGTCTATCGTTAGCAGGCCAAGATCGAAACAGTCTTTGTTCAAGACAGATCGAATGGACTCTGCTCCGCACTGCAGGAGACCAGCAAGGTTAACAGTGTAATAGAAGGACATCCCAATCTCTTTGGCCATCTCAAGACCAACGTAGGCCGGGGAAATATAATGCGGAAGAGCGGACTTGTCGCATATTTCAGTGATGTTATGGCTGTTGCCCCGGTAGAGATTTTGAGCCAGGTCCAGCAAAAGACCGTGTATCTGAATAGCATCTGTGGCGCCGGGAGAACACTGAAAATCATGATGCTGTCGCAAGCGCCGCGTACCAACATCATGAAGTGGCGTTCTCTTAGGGTCGAAGTACCACAAATAACCGTAGACCATGTCGCGAACTTCACGTGGTAGGCGAGAATGCATCTGAGCAGTGAAAGCACGATTCCATGCCCTACTGTATGGAATAACAGTACGGTGTAGTACCAAGTCGTTCAACCAATCGTTGTATTGGCCATGGAGCATCAGGCGTTTTGTGAGAAGGCATCGCTTCTTTAGCTCTAACTGCTCTACTTCCTTGTCGATATTCCTCGCACTGTTGCCGGTTAGTCAAGACTGGATCGAGCGTGGTGCCTACATTAGGGAAAAGGCTTACTCGCTCGTGAATCGACTGCCTCTACGTTTGGCACTGTAAGATGTCAGTTGAACGAGGTCCAATGTAGCTGTGCACAACAGGGCGGGACACATGCCGTAAAAGTCTATCTCGAGCCTGACGAAGCTGCTCCTCATTAGAGGTCACTGTGGATTCTGGCCCGCTTGTAGAGATCATTGTTGGAGTATAAGAGTGATGGATTGATTCTACGGAGGATTCTGACTGTATAGGCAGTACGCTAGTGGGTATGGAAGGTACCAATAACAGCACATGAGATGGCTCTTTCTTCAGTCATCTCGCAGGACGATGCAATTCTTACGGGCAGACGCGGAGGTAGAGGCATATGAGAAGTTGTGCGCTCCGCCGCATGCTCTCACGATCTATTGTCGAAGAACGCGGTTGCTGTCCCAAAGCGAATAAACCATATCCGGGCCTCAACTTTCACCGGTGACACGTGGATGATGCATCCCCATGTCTATATTGACCCCTCTACAGTCCTCATCATGTCTCGCGAAAGAATTACGAAAGGCGTTAGATAGCTGCAGAAATCGGAGTGAGCAACTGTGAGTCTATGGCCAGTTAGATTATTGCTACAACCCTAGGCTAGCTACACCTTTAAGTGGTGCAACTACAATTACTACACAAACCTCACCTATATTGTCTTGAAGCTGTGAACCCATTCGTTCTTTGTACAAAGCAGCCGCAGTCTTGACCTTTCACAACTAGCAGCCCTTGTCGGCCCGATCTGTACCCAACACTACAAGACTGCTAGCAGTGCGGTGTCATGCAGTAGCCTTGACACACAACCCCGCACATTCACGGCAACCTTCTAAATCAAGTAAGCAGCATCTAGGAATTACCGCTAAGCGATCACCAAGGCATCTTGGTCCGATCGTGTACAAGCTTGTCTCGTTTCAGAGCAAAGCTATGGCACAGCGTGACAGTGTTCATGTCGCGCCTGCACGGGAGTTCTTTACGCACGCACTCAGGTGAATTTTCTGCAGAGCAAACTGCTCTCGTCTCTCGATTAATCCACTAGGAAGATAGTGTTTTGTATTCGCGCATTGTTCGCTGCATGTGTATGTCACAATAGCCCAACATCACTCGTACTTTGGCAAGAATGAACGTTCTATAGAGAATCTCGCGCTATCACCAAAACGTTACTTGCTTGGCGAAAGTGGGTCGCGTCGCGTCGAGCCTTGAGCTTCCGCGCCCCATCTATAATGTTCTCCAGCAGACCTCGCTACAGTACTCAGCTGGCATCTTCCATCTCTCTGTACGTCTCTCGTGCCCACGCATAGAACGCGATAGGCGGGTCAACCTCTTTGCGAGCAAGATACTTCCACCAATTCTCCCAGACATGCCGCCGTATGTACCCCAGCCGATACGCGACATGCCATCCGGTCGGCAAATCGAACGTATACTGCAGCTCCTCCAACGTCCGCATCCTCGTCTCTGGAACAAACAAGTACACCAACACGAAGGCGACCAAGTTCAGGCCTGCAAAGATTGAGAATGCAGCGGTCGGCCCAATGCTATTCAACAAGAACGGGAAAACCAGGACCAATATACCAGCGCCCGAGAGATTAATAGCGACGGAGACAGCCATACCGGCTTCTCTCGACACGAGAGGGAAGACCTCTGCTGCAATCGAGAACGGGGACGTACCCGCCGTCGGAGCATAAAAGGCGACGAAAATGACAGCGAAGATGCTAATCAATGGGGTTCGGACGGACTCCGACTCAGAGATCTTGAAAAGGAAGGCAAACACCAAAATTGACCAGGCCATGTTTGGTAAGCCGAGCAAGAGCATAATCGACCGTCCTAATCGGTCGGAGGACCAATATGCTGGTAGCCCAAACACATAGTTTGCTGCTCCAAAGGCCAGACCTATTATCGCGGCAATTTGGTCGCTGTTATCTGTAATGGCATTGTTCCAAACTATGGTGCCGAGGAACGCTATCGTATTAACGCCAGTTAGTGTTTGAGTGATCATGGACACCGAAGCGCTTAACAGTGCCCGTCGACACCGTTTGTTGGACCACAGCTCTCTCAAACGCTTGTAATAACCGTTGACACCGATGTTATACGAGTAGGGATTACTCTTCTTCTTCGCTCGTTTGACTTCAGTATCGAGGTTTAGGCTTGTAACATCGCTCCATCTTCTGTTCAGAACCGCAAGCTCGATGTTGGTGTTTTCGTTTTGCTCAGTATGCGATCTGTGTTGATGCTGGCTATTACCTGGCTCTATTTTTGTTCCTCCAGTAGTTGCTTCCGTATTGGAACCTTGGATAGGTCGACCTGGCGGTATGGGCGCTTGCGAAACGACCGTTTCGAGCTGCACGCGATCTGGTGTTACCAAGGATGGCTCACCAGCGAAGCTTGACGTGCTGATGTCTACACGTTCGGCCAGGTTACCAAGTTGGTTGACTTCCCCCTTCAACAGTCGGCTTTCGAAATCCAGTTGTGCATGCGCATACATGAAATCGCGACTTGCCAACAACTGCGTGGTTTGAACCTGCTCAAACGCCTCCAGTGCTTTGCGGTAATTTCCATGCTTCATCAAGTACCGAGGGGATTCCGGCATCAAGTAGATCATGACCAACAACGGGATCGTGGGGATAAGCACCGTATTTGTGAGGATGCGCCATGCAGATGCGGAATTTTTGACGTAAACCACGACCAACAAATTCGCAAGAAACCCGAGAAAGATGCCTAACGGATCAGTATCCTATGCCGCTCGAGTACCTGAGAGGGGAACGTACCTGCTGCATCCGCCAATTGCCAGTTCGCCAGAATTGCGCCCCGAATATGTTCCGGCGATATTTCAGCCGCATATATAGGAACTACGTAGCATCAGTATCCTTGGCGCAAACAAAGCCAATGCTTCTCTTTTACCTATCGATGCTTTTGCGCCCAAAGCTATTCCATTGATAGCGCGACAGGCTGCGAGCTGGCCTACATTATGCGTAACCGACGCACCGATTGTTGAGGCTATTGTGATAGCACAGGAGAGCATCACACTACCTCGCCTCCCCAAGAAGTTCTCTTGCAATGGATCTGCGAGAAGTGTGCCAAAGAGGCCCGCGGAAAGCAAGGGTACGGCATTCAGCATTCCAAAAGTCCAGAGGTCAGATGAAGGACATCCATGGTTTCTGCGAACACATAACTTAAACTCGTCTGGCATGCCATAGGCAGTGCCATTGTTCACGCTTTGCGTCCAGCCCTGAATCATTCCTGCCAGACTTGCCGTCATGATCGTCGCGCGCAAGAATTTGGACTGCTTCCAAAATCCTGTACTCTTGTCCTTCTCTTGCTCTACAAGCTTCTTCTCCCGCCCTGTGAGCTCGTCCGCATATCTGCTGATAGTCTCAAACTTGTCTCGAGCGAGTCGAGCGCCGAATCGAAGCAACTCGTACCGATCTTTGAGATCTGCTAACGCCGCAAATTGCCAAACGTATTCTTCTAACTCGGTTCTTCCGGTATTGAGATCGGCTTTTGTATCATCGAATGTCAAGAACGGATTATCTATGCTACAGACTGTCAGCCACACTCAAAATATGCTGATTCATGCACATACGTCTGTCTTGCGCCTGTTGAGCGTACTCGATTTGTCGCCAGTCTTCGATTACCAACTGTATTTGCACAATATACTGCTCTCATGGTGGGCATAGACTCTCTACCGGAGTATGCTGCTACAAGCCTAATTTGGTGTGCGACGACATGCCGGATTCAACAATATATGTCCATTTTCCGCAATAGGCTGACACCAACAAGGCTGACCGGTGCTTCCAACTATGGAGCCCGATCATCCATACGACATGTATTGTCGAGGTCCTTCACCGTCATTCTGCCTACATCCAATTTCCAAAGGGAGGCTGAGCAATAGGTATGAGTTCTTGTGATCCCTTTACTCTCCACGGATTGGTTGCCTTGCATTTACTTTTGGTGTGCACTCTTGCCCCTTCCTAGGCGGCGCAGGCCTAGAAGACGATGACCAATCAACAGACGCTACCAACCCGCATTCGGCACGAAGGTCAGCTATTGCATCACACTGTGGCTTTAGTTTTATTGGTGACACCTTGTTCTTCCTTCAGCCTTCTTTCCAGCAGACTGCCTTGTGGTTTACCTAACAGGGATGCGCGACTGCGAGAGCGTCTGTTATACCCATTGCATCTCTAGCTAACTAGGTGAACGCAGGTTCGCGCGACTCTGAGATGAATCCCCAGATCATGAGATCCGAGACATTACGTATCCTCGCTGGACCAGGCGATACCTGCCGTCGCGGGTAAGCTGGTAGACGGCACGTAAGCGGCTGCCTGCTTAATCTGCAATAGTGCACTGTCGAGCTTCCCCGCTTACCCCAGGCACGCCGGAGATCGCCCTTTGCTCTTGGCGCGTCAAACCCAACCCTTATCCGGCATAGACCCGTCCGACCATTTCATACCTGACACTTACGTCAACTCCTCTTACACGTGTGCTTCTCACATTACCCGTCCCTCCGTTCGTTGCTGGTCACGGCCAGACTCCACGCGTTCTGCTCAGCCTCTCCTCCATCCTTGAGCCTCCTTACGATATGCATTCTTCAAGTAAAGCCAATACTACACATGTAACGTTTGTTGCACTTCTGCACGCACATCTAGCAATATCCCTGTGAAACCCCATAGTCCTGCTCTAAGCTTTTTTGACGATCCGCTTCAAAGTAGACCTCAATAGCACTTACGAACCTGAAGCGACGATGGCCGAGCCGGTCTCAAGCATAATTACCATCGCACTGCTCGGAGTTGCCGTCGTCAGAGGATGCAAGACCTATATTGACGCTGTGCGGGAGGTAGACGAACTAGTCGACCGGCTTTCCCGCAAAGTAACGGACCTGCATAGAATGGTCAGCTTCCTCAACTCAAAATACCAGGAAGCCGAGCATGACAGCGATAGCGAGCAGTCGCTTATTGTACGTGGAAAGATCACGCAATGTCGCAACAAATTTCGAGAGATCAAGCCCAGGATACTAGAGTTGAAAGCTCGGAGTACGGAGAGCTTTGTCGACAAAGTCTACTTGGAACGCAAGATGAATACGGTGGCCAAAGATATCGAGGTTGCGGTCGATGAGATACGACAATGCCTGATGGACATCATTCTAGTCACTGGAGTCTGTTCGCAACTGTTAGTACAAATCTACCTTCGATTTTAACACTGCTAATATACTATTTTAGTGAGTTTACCTCCTATATGCGCCGCGCTTCAGAATCTACGGCAGCAGTAAGTTGAATGATAACTGGTTTTATGGAAAAGCTCTCGCTGACAACCACAACCAGCCACCCATTCCACGAGACAGGATCCACGATCAAACCGTTGAAGACGATTCCACCGTGCTCGGCAGGTGGCTCTCGAACGCGGAAACCATCTTAGAGCCAGTACAGATCCGTAGAGACTCGACCACGACTTCTTCATCGCGTCCCTCCGTCTCTTCCTTATCTTCGAAAGATATTCTAGCTCAATCGGACGCCGATGATGAAAGCATACTCTCAGCACAAACACCCGTCACCTTAGACCCAAGCGAAGATTGGAGAGATTTCCACAAAACAGTATTGCGATGCGAGGATGGTTCTGCTCTGATTGAAGAGGTCAATACAATGCTGGAGAAGCATCCACAGCCGAGTGCACTTGTCAACATCCTGGGGGACCACCAACGCGCCCCCCTTCATCTCGCAGCCATGCGCGGCAATGTCGAGCTTGCCCACATTCTACTCGCCTTTGGTGGGGACATCCACGCTAAAGATACCGAACCCGCTTCTGTACTCGATCACGCTCTCGCGAACAAACAAGTCGACTTCGTTACCCTTCTACTCGACAAAGGGGTGGATGAGACGGCGATACTAGATCGAAACATGGACCAGTTGAAGGAGATTAAAGGTATCATTGCTTTCAGAAAGATGCGGGAGAAAGACCCTCCACGGGAGAAGACAAGAAAATCCAGTTGGGGCTTCGGAAGAAGGCGCTCGAAGTGAGGTCTGCTTGCTCTCCAAGAATCACGATTCAAAGCACAGCCGTGAATCGAAGTCAGGACTACATTGATTCTGCGATGTCTACACAAGATCACATCGTTCTCGAAAAGATGCTCGTGTCACTAGCCGATTCGATCATGCTTCAAGTAACCATTAAACAGCACGATTACGGACTTGCTGGTTTACCACGATGTCACCCTAGGCTTTCAGTTTATGATGTGCCGTAACCACATCCTATCGCCTAATATAATAACCGCCTGTTCGAACGAACAAAATTACATGCGGAAGACAGGAAACAAGACTATCACAGTGTTTGCACGGGGCAAAGTGAGAGTTCTACCTGTTTTTCAGGGCTTTGTTGCACGTGAAAGTACTTCAGAAAGAACAGAGTAAAACCTCTCTACCAATGAGTGGTTTCCGTTGCCTTCCTTCTCTCAACTCGACAGACCGAGACCTCAACTCTCACGCCTTTTGATTGCACCCCCGGGAGCATGACGCCTAATTTCACGATCAAGTCCGGCGCCAATAGCTACATGGTATACCTTGATATCATCTTTTCTGCCTCGGAGTATTTTAGAAGCGCATCGCAGTTTGGGATAGAGGCTTCTGAAGGTGTGATAACACTTCATGATGATGCTCCCGCAATGGTCGACATGCTGGTTGAGTTCCTTCAAAATGCCAACCAGGCAAAGAGACCTCTCAAGCCAGTG
>Ga0181470_100135_pt1 | contig 16554 bp, 8 predicted proteins | sample InSIn5SAF170_FD_119082 | JGI IMG/M metagenome (GOLD analysis project Ga0181470, IMG submission 119082) | Clean room microbial communities from NASA Spacecraft Assembly Facility at Jet Propulsion Laboratory, Pasadena, California, USA -... ...
CGCGGTGGTTAGTGTCAGATAATTCCTTCTGTTGCAATTGTGTATTGACATCCATCAGGTGTTTGGCTATGTTGAGTCTATCCTGCTTACGATCGCTCGCACTTATGGTATGGGCAAGCATTTTGAGTTCTTATCAGACACGAACAAAGTTCTAGCTATGAAATATGTGTTCATCTCCGAGCCTCCTGGTAAGAAGTAATTAACCATGGCCACGGATCATGCTTACCGAAACGACTTAGCGATCCTCTGCTCAACACTCGGTCGGGTGTCTTTCATCATTCTGATGTTCCGCTTGTTTGGCACAACCAGACCACGGAGATGGTTTCTCTACGGCATGATTGCACAAACACTGATAGTGAATCTATTCACATCGATCACTATCTTCACACAGTGCGCAAATCCAGCAACATTATGGGATCCTGTTGGCTCGCCTAGCAAATGTTGGCCGGTCACCGTGCAAGTATACACTGGATATGTTCAAGGCGTTTTCAATTCTGCAACAGACCTCATCTTCACACTCCTACCGATTGGCATGTTTTGGACCTTACAGATGGAATTGAGAATCAAGCTCGGTCTTGTTGCGCTACTGGGTCTAAGTGCTTTGTGAGTTGCTTTGATTGTGCTATTCGAATAACTGAAGAGAGCTGATATTGATTACAATAGTGCATTTATAGCATCAGTTGTTAAAACAGTCAAACTTGGGGCACTTGGCGAACGAGGGGATTATACTTGTAAGCAGTAACCGAACACGCTCTCTTGAGGCGTAACACTAAAATAATATAGTCAATACCGTAAACTTCATGATCTGGGTTGTGATCGAAAACAGCTTCGTTATAGTCGCTTCCTCCATTCCCCTTCTCAGACCACTTTTCTCTTCGAAATATGCAAAATCAAAAAACTCTAATACTGGTGCAAGTTACCCGGTACATTCGGCTTCGTACGAATTAAGTAGTCGTGGGATAGGAATGAGTGGCCAAGGGGCAAAAGCAAGAAGTAGAGTCAAGAGTCTGCCACTAGCGAGTGATTCAGAGGAGAATATCTGGAATGCGCATGATAGTGCCAATCGAGGTGGTATCATGAAGGAAGTCAGGGTGCAAGTCAATTACGACGGCGATGATTTGGCGGGAGATACAAGCACGAGTAGAGGATAACCGTTGCGAGCTCTTTATGTCATACCTCAGAATGTGTTTGCAGACTATCATTAGTGCGAAGCTTGAATATCGTCTGCCTACCCTGCTGTTCTGGATCAATTATTAAGTCTAAGAGGATAGCAGAATGTCACTACAACTGGGAGATCTGCTCAATCTTCGTCATGGCATCGATCTTGGCCACCCAAGATTTACGATTGCAATAATTATCTACGGATGCCCATGAATTTCAGCCAGGCAATGAATGGTGCGATGTTCAGTCATTACTTTACTAGGTTGAAAGACAAGTATTTTCCAGTTTCAATGCTTCTATTAGCCTGGAACGACTTCAATGCTTAATGATTTCGATCTTTAGAAGACAGTATCTTGATATTCTATTATGAAGCGCACTCTATATCTACGCTACTATCTGAAAGGCTCTTATGAAGTCATGATCGTCCTTGCCTCAAGCTTCTTGTCTCCACGTCACATCAACAGGTGACTCCAAATCATAGACCACACCCAAACCATATCCGCCAACATTTTCTAACATCTACTACAATACTTTCATGATCAGCTACCAGATTTGTGCTAAAGCTAGCATGGCTCTATCATTTACATCCTGTACAATTTCAACTCTCCTACCAACACACATCACATCATTTCAACCAGGCCGTGACTGGGTCGTTATCTTGAGGCAGAACCGTAGATCGATCTTGGTAAAGCTTAAGTGAAGGTGTTGAGGGAAGACTTCCGTGCCGATTACATTATTCACATCAATGCACCACATTTACCTCACTTGAATATGTCGTTTACAGCATTTGATAAGGAGCGGGAAGGAGTTCTGGAGATGGAGAAACTCTACAACGATATGTGAGTATCGCTCTGAAGCTTACGAAGCTTGGGGCACTTTATTGTGTTCAGAAAGCACTAGAAGGCTTAATTAATTCGGTTTATACAGCTTCTCACTCTACTGGAGCTAGGTGGTATATCCGAATCCTCGAATCTTGACCGGACCCGCGGACTCGGGCGATGAAAGATATATCATTTGAGTGGGAAAACACACAAGAACAACCCTTTCGCATGTTAAATAGGCCATCTCTTATTTGCCCGGTGCCCGGCGCTACGTCTGAAACGACATGAAAAGAGCTTGGCGCGAGATGATTTCCTTGGGCGTGAGCAAGACAGCTATTATCACGTTTGTCAGTTACATCCATCTCGAGGCTCTTCCTCAATGGATTCGCCAACAGAACTGCAGTGACAAGAGACAACTAAGGATCCCAAGACCTACCGGTAGATGCTAGTGGTTCTGGGGACGAGGTTGAAAACATGGTTGGTGAAATTGTGATGAGGAGCTCGACAAATAGGTCCGATGGAGTCGACGGTGCTCAACAAATCACCGATAGGAGTCCGCGGACAAAGCATGAAGAGTGGGAGGAGCGGAGCGCTGTTACGGTGGATATAGCTGGATATTCTTCATTCTGTGCCCCTTGACAACTCCGGTATTGAAAATCTCTAGATGGTTGAGCTTGCTTCGCCACTCATCCCTTCTGACTTTCTACTTCCGGAAGAAATGTGGATAGAAGTTTCCAAGGAAGCCTCGGGTTTTGATTCGCATATGCCTCTTTGTTGTTACAGTGACATTACCTGTGCCGCTTCATCGCCGTGTGTGGTTGTACAATAGCAGAACACTATGATGCCGCTTTCTCTAATGCATACATATCTACCAGGATGTCTTGGCACTATATAGAGTCTGTTTCAGGTTCCAATCTCTGATTTACTTCAGGATAAGCTCAGGTCTATGTTCAAAACTTTGCGATTCTTCCTACTGGATTTTCGTTTGATCGATTTCTATCTGCTTTCTCGCATGCGCCACAAAACTGCATGAAAGATGGAGAGATATATGTTTTTCTTTAATAACACTTGGACGTAGCGCCTTGGCAAGACATGGCAATGAGGACTTCACCTCCTTAGAAACATCTTTCAAAGTGCACGTGGTTGATAAAAGTCTATATCCTTACTTCCAGATCTCCAATAACCTGGCAGGGCAGCTGTCTCTAACGGTAGCTTTGCGGCACCGCACGGCGGAGAGGACACTGTTTCCATACAAACGTCTTCCAGAGCGCACGTGGTTTTAGATTTGTTTTATTATTATAGTGAAAATTGTAAAGGTCGCAGGATTCAATGGTTCACATCTGCTCGGCAACGGTCATGGGGGCAGAAGTATAAAACCTAACGTAGATAGGCGTAAAAGTAGGACACAGCCCAAACAACCTCCTCTCCTATTGACAATCACTTAGAAGGAAAAGACCCTAAATCGAGATGCAGCTCTTCTCTGCAGTCGTAGTCCTGCTCGCTGGAGTGTCAAGTCTTGCTGAAGCATGGCAACGTAAGTTTACGGTCCGCTGCTAGCAAACGCTGAGACTAATCCTTAACCTAGTAATTGCTTATGAAAATGGCTACGGCTGTGATGGTGGTGGACGCAACCGTGTGTAAGCAATTCCACTCCAAAGCGATTGTATAATACGTATAGCCTATTATGTCTTGGTAGACCACGCTGTATTACTTCCGCTTGCCGCGCATTCTTTTTGCCTTCTCCGGCTATATTGCAATGAGCATGGAGTGTTTATCTAGTTGTTAAATGTCTTTATGCTAACTTGAATAATAAACAGACTGACAGGGGGCTCCACCGCTTGTATGACGTTCGGCAGAGATATGCCAGGAACTGGCTGCACAGAATGTGGTAAGTTGCGGTGTAAGGCGCGATCGATACTATATACTGACGACCTATAGAGTTCATTCGACTGTCTTTCTCTAGGCAGATTCTTCATTTCCCTGTATATCACGTCACTCTAGCAGGCTACTTTCGGGTTCTGAGTCTAAGATATTGATTCGTCTCCAGGGAATTCCGGCCATGCCGCCTGTTATGGCGCTTTCACCCCGAGGTCGGTTGGCTTGGGCAGAAACGACGATTGTATACTTTACAATGGGAACGATTGCACAGGCAGTTCAGTAAGGAACGCCAGAGGCAATTCCCCCGGGTGTAAATCCGTTGGCGACGTTGTTCGCTCCTACAAATGTGTACGTACACCAACGTCCTCCTTTTGTCTTGTCAAAGGCAGTTTGTTAATAGTCCTGCGCCCAACAGGCAGACGCTAACGGATGCTACTTCCGTGACGAATATTCTCGCTGCCTTGCGGTTTGTCAGTCTGGATGTGGCCCTTTCGGCGGGTTGGGTTGTGCAAATAGCTGCAGTAAGTAATGCCTTCCATACAAACATAAGAAACTCGATTAACGCAAGGTAGTCAACTCGTGCCGTGGCGGATGGGGAAATGCAGGATGTTAGAACGAGAAGAGATGGAATAGGCTGTTGTTGTAATAGAAATCATCGTTACATGCGCGTTCCGGCGACTTGCACCAGATTGTTATTTCTGCTGTGAATTCTTCTGTACCGAAGCACATAAAAGGACAAGTCATGAGCTATTATACGTACCCGAAATAAAAAAATAACTGGCATCAGAAGGCGTGTCGAAGCGGTCAATCGTTTTAATGTTAATCCATTCTCGTTAGTGAAAAATTCATTCGCGTACCCCGACTAATGAGTATCTTCAAATATGTTACGACAGTTACAAAAAGACTGAGAACGCCCGGACCACGAACACCTTGTGTCGAAACGTGCAGAATGATCTGCTTTGACGTACAGGCTATATCTGATAATCTAGTGCTACATCAGAAACGAACCCTTAACAGACTCGTGCGCAGAGCGGCCAGGTACTCAACACGATACTTGGTAAGCCGCAGGAACCTTTGGCAGCTTCACCGAAGCTATCGCACCATGAGTCTTCTTTTCAGCCCCTTCCCCAGTGGCAATAACGATGACCGAATAGTAGCAGTAGCATGTTTCAGAATCACCTCTGTGACGAAAGAATGCTTCAGAGCAACAGTCTCCTCCATATGCGAACTCCGATAATAAACAGCTCTGGTCAATAGCAGGAATGATCATGGATCTCACGTATAGTCATGAGTCCTGTGCCATACCAGCGCCGAGGAGCTTTAACATATGGTTCCGGCGCAATATTGCCATGGCGTACCAGGAAACCGTTCATGATTAAAGTGATTGGGATTAACGGTGTCAGCTGATGCAAAACACACATAGAGGAGTAAAATCTATCCGTACACAACAATCACTCGACAAAATATTGAGTAAACCAACGACTGAACCATCGTCGAGGTCGTAAATCATGAAACGACCCATTCATGCCACAACCTACATCCCCTTCCCCAATACATATTTAAGTATCCATGTTTTGTGTGGTCAATTTCTATCCCGAAATGTGCATAGCTTGTAGCGATTAAATTCATGACTCAAACCAGTGTTTAGGAACCAATCTCTTGAACATACAATTTGTGTAGTCATGGACATCCACGAACAAAAGTCTGCATCAGTAGCAATGCTTGTCAATTAAGCCACCCAACGCCTGTTCCTTGTTATCACGACGAGTCCTATTTTCAGCCCTTGTACAAGCTTCCATCAAATAGATATCCATGCCTCAATAATCTATCAACGGTGCAGTCCCCTAATCAACAGGGTAGAACGGTTAAATGACAGGATTATGCCGTGAATTTTGCGCCTCGACATGACCACGTTAAATCATAACTCAGAAAGCTGCGTATAATTGCAGCCCATTCATGAAGACAGTCGATCTAGACTCTATTTGATTGTGCGCATTCTGGTAGTCGTTGGTAGATTTTGACCCACTATGCCACTATTCATAGAAATCCTCGTGAAGCCAGTAATAGTCCAGCTCAATCACTCGCACGATATCCAACAATGTTTGCATGATGAACCATGGTCATCGACAGCATTTTGCAAATGAAGCAGTAGCAATCAAGGATTATCGCTTCGACATAGTCGTCTTCGTCTTGAGCCCGTCCGCAACCTCGAGTAGACCGCCGACAGATGTAATCTTCCAACCGTTCTTCGTCAAACCTTCCAGCACCAATCTTATCTGATCAGCCGAATAAGATCGTCTATCATGCATTATAATAATGCCACCGGGTCTGACCATACTCAAGACGTGTTTTGCATTGAGCTTTGGATTGTGGATTTGAGGATCATGGGGATATATCCCGCCTAGAACGACACGATAGCCCAACTCTCTTACCATCTCTACCAACCCAGCATTGAAAAACCCAGAACCAGGACGAAAATATTTGTTCGCATTAGCGTTCCGTGGAATCTGGCTTTCCACCTCCTTGATCTGCCTTCCTAGTTCGGTCAGGGGTAGGTTTAGACTAGGTTCATCTGCCCAAGCATGGTTTCCTATCTCATGGCCTTCTTGATGCATTCTTTCCAGAAGTTCAGTATGGCCTGTGATCTGGTTGCCAATAACGAAAAATGTAACCTTGGCGTTATGTATTTTCAGCAGATCCAGTATCTTTCCAGTCTCAGCCGATGGTGCATCGTCAATAGTAAGAGCCACAACTTGTTGTGACGGTGGAATATCAATCTGAAACAAGACATCTGGATATCTTCTCTGAAGATAATCGATCACGATCTGTGGTGGCTTATAGATCATGTAAGCTAGAATGAACATGACAACGAGCAGTGCCAAGAGCACAATCAAAAGCATCTTCAACATCTGGACGGGGGTCGACTTTGCAGCGTGGTGAAAAGAAGCATACGTATGCTCTGGAGATAGCCTCTCTTCGTCGTCAATCTTTACATGCTTTCGTGTTGGTCTCTTTGATGCTCGAGATGCTGGAAAGGGAATAAGAATGGACGAAAAGCCTGATCGACGAATGCGACTAACAAGTACACTGAAGCGCATTAGTCATACGTATAGGAAGGCTACCGCCCATGCACTCCTGAGGATTTTTTCAGTGGTGAATTAGGGAACAAGGGCTACTCTACTAATCATGTGGTTGCGTAGAGGTACACTAAAGTTTCATAAATGCCAAGAAAACCACGTGCTTAACAGGATGACTTAACAACACGATCGATTTTAAAAGTACATCATACCACTCCTTTTTATCAGTAGCAGATATTTTTTGGATCGTCGTGGACAAGTTGATCCAAAATAATATATACATCAGTCATTCATCCATTTTCCTGTGAACACCAACAAAATAGGTCGACAACGACGAGAACGCCACTCTAAAACCAGCTGGAAACTAGAGGGCAAGTCAAAACGTAACAAGATGGGTAATGAAGTCTCACAAGAGCAAATTGATCCCAACACTCCGCCGAGGACACTACCGTCAAGAGATATAGAGGGGGTTGCACAATTCATCAACGAAGGCCGCGCGAAGCGGATCGTTGTTCTTACAGGTGCCGGAATTTCGACTTCAGCTGGAATACCAGATTTCAGATCGCCAGAAACAGGTCTGTATGCAAACCTAGCTCGTCTTGACCTCCCATATGCAGAAGCGGTCTTCGATATCTCTTATTTCAGAAACAAGCCTGAACCATTTTACGTTCTTGCGAAAGAGCTCTATCCTGGACAATTCTTTCCTACAGTATCACATTCATTCATCGCGCTCCTGAATGAGAAGAAGATACTTCTTCAGCTCTTCACTCAGAATATTGATTGCCTTGAGAGGAAGGCTGGTGTGCCATCAGATAAGATCGTGGAAGCGCATGGCAGTTTTGCGACTCAGCGATGTATCGATTGCAAGACCGAGTTTCCGGACGATTTGATGAAAGAGACTGTTCAGAAAGGTAGCGTTCCTCATTGTACAGTCCCGCAGTGTAATGGACTTGTGAAGCCAGATATTGTGTTTTTCGGCGAGGCGTTACCTGTTGAATTTAGGGAGAAGTCGCCCATGGTGGCAATGGCTGATTTAGTCATCATTATGGGTACAAGTTTGACGGTGGCTCCATTCTCCACTCTGCCACAATTTGCACGAGAAGGTGTCCCGCGAGTACTTTTTAACAAAGATAGAGTTGGAGACATTGGAAGTCGACTCGATGATGTGGTTGTACTTGGCGATTGTGATGAAGGAGTGCGAGAACTAGCCGATGCTCTGGGATGGAGAGACGAGCTCGAGACAACTTGGCTTGAGGTAGGAGGGGGGACCAAAGGGAACGAAACTGAGAGATCAGAACAAGCGAGGCTGGCAATGTCTCAGGACGAACTGCTGGAAGCTGAAATTGCTAAGATTACGGGAGAGGTGGAATCGACTCTAAAAGTGTCGGTAGATCATGCCAAATGGGTCAACAAAGCGCTAGACCAGGATAAATCTGAAAAGTTAGCCAGTGCTGTTGAGATAGCTGACACAAAAACGGAGAAGGAACACGAAAGTGTCTCGTTGCAAGAGGCAGGACCGATCAGTGTGGATGAAACGGTAGCATCGCGTCCAGCCGAGCAGCCTGTCATCAGCAGCAATGCTATACTTGATATAACCTTGCCGCAAAATCGCCCCGATCACCAGGATAAGTCGAAGATATAGGATGTGCACCGAATGACCATGAAAAAATGATTCAGGAATCAGCTTTAAAGTCTTGATATCTAGGATTGAAGGACTCCCTAAAGCTGCGTCATTGCAATAGAAGTTGGGAGAATATGTATTACATCGTAACGAGAGTAGAGCTGTTAAGCTATGTAGCAGAATTAACAGTTGCAAGGCAAAAGAGATTATAGATTTTAAAGATGGCTCTTTGGAGTTATCAAGAAGCAAGAATAATCACTGTGCAAAACAGGATTAGCGAGTCAAACATACACATGATTCAAACATCTTTAGGTGATTAAACATTTCTCATTATTCATGGTTGGCGATGTCTATTCTACTATTCGTTAAACTTCTGCGAGTTCATTGGGTCATATCGTTCTATTTATGCCTCATCGAGGGGAGCGTGAGAGCAACCACCACCAACAGAGTGGGAGACGTGGTCATCCTCAGCAGGAAGCTCCTGGACGTACGAAGAACGCTTAGCAATGTGCTCTTCACGCTTGCCAAGACCCAAGCTGACAGTGCTGCGAGCGTAGGTAGCGATGGCGTGAGCAATGGCCTTAGAGTTCTGGATCCAAGCACCAACATTGAGGTTCTGGACGGTGTCACCAGCCTGGTGGTAGTTGACATCATACGCGACGCCCGCTTTACCCCCAAAAAGTCTTTGCTCCTCAACAGTCTTCAATTGTTCAGCACCAGTGAAGAGACCTCCGACTGGGACACCAGCAGCGGCGAAAGCAGCGTAATCAGAGCGAGAAGTGAAGGCAGTTGGAACGTGGTTAAGACCTGCATCGTTCGTGAAGTAGTCCTCGAAGAGCTTCTCGATTGGTCCGGATCCTGGTGGTCCAGAAATGTTGAAAGCATTTCCGTCACCATCATAAATGGCGTAAACATAGTTTGGTGATGCGATCATGTCAAAGTTGAGGTAGAGCCCGATCTTGGCAAGCTCGGTAGCGTTCAAGCTCTCCACATATCTGGTGGATCCGACAAGACCAACCTCCTCGGCAGTCCACCACGCAAAACGGACAGCGTTGTTGACGGAATACTTGGTCAAATGCTTCGCAATCTCAAGCTGTGCAATGCTGCCAGATCCGTTATCGTTGATTCCTGGTCCAGCTGGGACAGAGTCGGAGTGGGCACCAGAGACAATGACGTTGGTTTGGTCACCTCCCTTGGTTTGAGCAATAACGTTACGAGTTGGTCGGGTAAGAGTGGTGATAACGAATGTGGCAGTGATCGGACCGGCCTTGAGCTTCTCAACGAGAGCAAGACCTGGTGCACGAGCAATCATAGCAGTGAGTGGCCAGTCACCCTCAGCACCGAGAGTTCCTCCAGCAAGTGGCCTGTCATCAGTGAAGATAACTGTTGCGACAGCACCCTTTGCCTTTGCGAAAGCAGCCTTAACAGCAAAGGTACAAACACCACGCTCGACAAGTACAATCTTGCCAGCCAAGTCGCCGGCGAAGTCGGACTATTCTGTTAGCTGATATCAAATGATGGCAGATAACGGTCTTCTTACCTCAGCACATCCGAGGTTTGGAACGTAGACAACTGGAGCAGTCACGCTGCCGAGTGGAGAGAAAGTCAATGCAATAGCATTGGTAGAGGCTCCATCACTGGTCGTGAAGTTGCCGTATGGCTGAGCCAATTGGAACTCGTGGAAGTAAACATCGTAGTAGTCGCCCAGTGCTTTCATTTGGTTGTAGATCCACTCAATGGTGCGCTCGTGGCCTGGTGTATAGATGGCACGGTTACGGTCCGGAGTAGCGTAGGCAATCGCCTGTAATTCCTCACCCTTCTTCAAGAGCTCGGATCGGAGAAGGACACGGCGAAGCTTGTTCTATGAAGTGTATCAGTTCTCTGTTGAGGCTTCTGCATTCAAGGCGGATTACATACTGACTCGACAAGCGGGAGACCAGCTTGTGCGGAAACCACGGTTGCAAGAGCAGCCACACCGGCTGAGAGGGTTTGCCACTTCATTGTGAGGACGGAAATGTAGGCTTGTCTGCTGAGAAGGATAGAACAAGTAAAGATTTAGAAGTAGCGAGGGTGGCAGGCAACATTTTATATCACATAGATACCTTGCATGTTCGTGCTCCTCGGTCATGCAATCGCAATGCAGCCACGCCTGTAATGCTGTAATAGTCGATGATGATCCATTTTCGAGCACCAGGTTCTAATGTTGCTCAAGGAAGGAGACAAGGAATGTGGCGTCGCAAGCTCGAGGTACAGTTGTTGACCCCTCGCCGATACCACACGAACTCCGACCAGGATGGACTATTTGGTAGTATCGAAACAGCATATCAGGAAGCAGATCCTACCTCCGTAGAGCTCAAAAATCGAAGCTTCGCATAAGCCGATTGATAGACCAGGTACGAAGTCTTGGATTTTGTGGCGTAATCCAATCAAGTAGTCGAGTATAAAGTGCCTAGTCGTTAAGCGAAGATTAGATGCTACCCCGCAGAAACTGGATAAGGAAGCCCCTAGCTGTGCCAAGCCATTGCCATCAACAGTAATCCGGGACAGGAAGGTGGTCATTGTCCGCCCAGCATTTTTATCTGCAATGGCCTGCAGCAGACTTCAATCGATTTTCTAGAAGGTGGTGAAGTTGCAGCTCTTGATTACGGAATTCTTGAGAAGGAGGTTGGGATTAGAAATTCCGTGTGGCGTTGCATAAGATCGGACAATCTGGTCCATGAGGCTAAGAAATCCTGCGGGCAGACTCTCGAGAATGTTGACTTATGATGGCATCGAGACTGACTCGGTTGCGGACAGGTCGTACAGTAGTCCGAAAATCGCCTCAGTCCCAGGATAGTATGGAACCGATGCGAGAATTCTGGCCATGGCCCAATGTATGATCAAGATAGCAAGAAACCAGGCCTGGACTGAATGATAGGAAGCTGGATGATCCAGACTTTTTCTTGAGTGCACGGAGTCTTGGTTACCACCATGCGGATGGTTGGGCTTCCCAATTACTGGGCAAGCGTGTCACAATGCTGGTAAAGAATGCAGTGCATTGCGGTGCTGCCAACATCTGAGGTAAGATTGCATGTAACTGCAATGTAGCATACATCTGTTGTGATTATATGATGTACTGAGAACACAGACATGCAAGTGAGCATAATGTGCTCTGCGTCTTTCATATTGTTAGAAGCATGAACGCCTGTTTTTTGGTGCAGCATTGGTTGCGCTTCTCGAGCTAGCTCTAGTGGCATTTGCAAAGGTGACAAATAAGTCATGTCTTCACAATCGACGTCACGTCTGTATGTGCTGCATAAATGACCAGATTGACATCCTTGCTTGCAAGTCGTAAAGTGGAGGCTCCGTTAGCTAGACTGAGGCTGTTGCGTACAACTGTTTGATCCCGCATTTGTGCAGTTATATTATACACCCTGCCCTGGTCATGGTCAGTATGATGTGGTCATTAATCTAGTGTTGCTGCTTCAGATTAACACAGAATATTGTGTAAAGTTCTACTTACTAGCGTTCTACTGATTATACCATTTGGTTTTTCCATGAGGACATAGCCGCTTGACCCGTAGTCAAGCCCAGAATTCATACTTATATAGTGCAAGTATTCTTGAAAATAAGGAATGGATTTAGTTGCTTCACAGGACGAGGGAAAAAAATGAATATTTGCTGGAGGGAGTGAAGAACCTGGGTGGTATTTATGGTCAAGAAGGTACTCTCATTTCATGCCAAGTTATGAGGACCCGGAAAGGTAGTATGCTAGAGATTTATACAGCCAAGATCAACCATAAAGGTAAACCTCGAATTATTAAAGCTTATTTAGTAATCAGACATGTCATATTACTAGAAACGATTTGTTACAGTCTGCTCTTCAACGACCCTGATGACTTCGCTCAAGCGATTAACATCCTGCACTACCGCCTAATCCAGTCTCCTTGGCCGCAAGCAAAAACTCAAAGAATGCAGAGTTGGTCTCTAACATGTTAAGCTTATATTGCTCAGCAGTTGGGTAGAAAGCGCAAGAAGCAGCCTCATTGCCGAATCCGAACTCGATAGTGTAGCCATAAACCTTGTTCAACTTTCCACCACTAGCCTTTTCACGAGAGCTAGCATAGTCATCGGATGCTCCTGATGTTGGGTACAGATACACAGCCTGCTGGACTTCGTAGTGGCGTCCAGTGGCAGAGTCAGCAGCATTGGCTGCGCGTGTACCGACGAAGAGTCGATCGATCCAGTCCTGGTTGGACACATACTCTCCATACTTTGCATCTGGAAGATCTGGAACTGGACCTCTCTTGCCGTCGTACTTAGGGTTTGCGAAGTTCTGATCCTTATCGCGAGACTGGTTCTCGTCGGAGCCCCATCCGTACAAGACGGTTCCAGTGTAGGAGTGGATATCAAGATACCATCTAACCCTCTGAAAGGTATCCATCACCCACTTCACGTTCTTTGTTTCTGGTTCCGAAAACGCACTTCTTCCCCGGTAAGCTTGAGATGCTGGATTGGTGGAGGCAGCAGCAATTGATGGGTGGAATTTCTTTGGGAAGTCCCATAGGAAATCGAAGTTTCGGTTGAGGTCAACACCATAAGTGTTTGGATTGCCAGCAACAACATCGGCCGGGTTGCGGTTCTTTCTCCAGCAAGTGTTGGTTGTCTGATCGTAGTTGACACCATCTGGGTTTACAACTGGCAAAAAGACGATACCGACGGACAAGGCATCCTTGACATCTTTGTATGTGTATGATCGTCCTCCATATGTGACGCCTATCTTGTTCTTGTTTGCGTACAGCAGATCGCTCAAGAAGTAGAGAAGGTTATCTGGGGAGCCACGTTCACGAGCACTATAGGAGGTTAGAGTTTAAGTTGGCAAGAATTCATTAGAACGTACTGGAGACCAGCGTTGAAGTATGCAGCTTGCTTGTCACGGCACTTAGCACCACCAATCTTTCCACCCCAAACGGTTCTCTTCTCAAAGGTCTTATATGGTGCTTGGAAGGTCTCAATGCCATACTCCTTTGCCAAACCCTTAAAAGCACTCTCAATCTCTTTCAAGCTCAGAATTTCGCCCAGAACGGTCTCCGGAGCTTGAGTGCCCAAACCACGAGGGAACTTCTTTCCACCATCGAATCGATCGCCCTTGCCAATGGCAAGACCTGTGTTATTATTGCTTTGACGTCGAATCAAGAGCTGCTCAGCCTGGATGGCATCAAATCGAGGAGATTCCTCAGGAAGGAGACATGCATTGCCGACTGCGGAAAGGCAGAGAGCGGCGGCAGCAGAAGACGTGAACTTCATGATGGCTGTGGTACAAAAAGATGACCAGAGGGGAACCTAAAGAGCAGCATTGTCACACGTGCGGGTAAGGGTTCTTTTTATATATCATCTCCCAAGAAACTTTTGAGCTTGTCTTACCAGGACAACTGCATGCAAGACAAGACCATGAAGGAGGAGATTCCTTGGTCTTCAAGATTTCAACCCAGTGGTTCTTTGAAGATAAGGATTTGTTGCTGGTTTGGGAAGGTTGTTGTCTGTTTGCCGAGCCACTATAATATGCGATTCCATGGGTCAAGCGTTGATCTTGAGGCTTCTTTCGCCGTCATGGTTCGGAGATGCCATGAGAGACGATTTTAGAGTGGCATGTTCGGTGAATTATCATGATCACGGTACTTTACATTAGCAATTAATTATGAAGCAGAAAATATATCATGCAAAACTGAGCAAATAGTAGGGCTATCTGGCAATCAAATATGATTGGAATAATGCTTGTTGAATGATTATTGACACCAATTTGCCACCTTCATTGCGGGGAAAGGTAACAGCTCCATATCCCTGTCCTAAGCACTGTAAGATCGGGTTGATCCAGAACGAGGCTCCGCAACGGTGAAAGTCCATGTCAGGAACCTTTTGTGGCAGGTCCAGGAAACTTTTATCTCATTCGTTCTTATCAACGCCACAAAATTTCAAAAAGTAGACTGTTTGTGATACGATCACATCTGCTCATTTCGAAATCTAGATCCGTCAAATTCGGGCTCCTTCAAGCTAAGATTGTGTTAAGATAGTCCATAGGTCAAGACGGTGAGAGTAATTTGTGATCGTATGTTGAAGACGAGAGTAGAGCCTTGAGTTGTGATGGCTAATTCCTATGACATGAAGATATACGACATAACAGCAGTTCTCCTTCTCTGCATGTCTGTAAAAAATTTTTATTACTAGCTTCACTTCATGGTACCAAAGATATGATCTTAGATGTCTGCATTCCCTCAAAGCTATGATTGCCACTCTCAAAAGACGCAATGTGTTTTTCTTTTGACTTATACCGTTGCCACAGTCATCCACGCTGGTCCCCGAAAGACTCGTTCAAGAGCCCTTTGACGCTACTGACCGCTATTCATACAGAAAAACCATGCCAGAGTCTGGTGCTAGGATAGGATAAGAGATCCAACGCAGGTGTCATTTATCAAAAACAAGCTTGTTTCCACAAAAGCTATGATCTCTCAAGACCTTCCTTCACAAAGAACCCTCAGCCTCATCCAATATGTTATTGACAGCCGCGTCCGCCTCTTCGTTCTCTGACCGTGGAATCCACTGATACATGACCGTGCCAACCCCCCTCACTCGGTCCTCAAGATCATACGCCTCTTCCATGAGATCCCGGTTGACAACTTCACCCCCAGAAGAGTTTCTCCATCCATTGCGCGACCATTTGCGAATCCACTCATCCATGCAACGAACTGCATAGCGTGAGTCTGAATAGATGTTGAGGTTCAAAACTGGAGAAGAGAACAGACTATCGTACTTGTCGAGCGCCTCCTCCAAAGCGAGGATGATAGCTCTCAGCTCAGCACGTTGATTCGTAGGTCGCGGGTGGTCTGGCAGAACTGCCACCTTAGTGTCGGACACGCCTCGCCTGTTCCTAAAGACTGCTGCTGCCGCACCAACAGCGTTTGGATGCCCATTATGTCTACAAGCGCCGTCGATGTAGACCTCCCTTAATACCAATCAGTTAATGCGCCACGAAATGTGTTAAGACTCACATGATGTAAACCATATTGCGGAAGTGTTATCAGGTTTATTGGTGAAGAAGTCTGAATGGAATGACCATGGCCATCATATATATGCTGCCCCTTTGTATGCTCTATCGCAGAACTATCTAGCAATTGCTAGGTTGCAGCTTTGTGGCGCTGTTAACGAACAAAGAGATATAAACAGGCACTGCGAAATATCTGAATGGTCGAAGATACATTGCAAGGATTCTTTCAAAGAGACTGTTTGAGATTCTGATGCGGATTTCCGTTACAAACGGAAGTCCTTGCAAGACCTCAAGGTATGAAGTCCCTAGCATCAACGCCATAGATCTGTTTAGACCAATATTTGGCAAATCAATTCAGAGGCAAAGCCTTCCCGGAAATGCAAACGAGCACAAATTCAGAATCGCTGAAACACAACCCATCAAATCTACGATGAAAATGAATGCACGGAAGCCTCCTTTACGGACCAAGCATGGTGGTTTGAGACAATCAGGGAAACGCAGCACTTGCATTTATTCTCTTTCCCTACTCTTTGCAAACATCTCGCACAATTGCAGATCATCAATCTCTAGAAAGATCCGATAAGGTTCCCACCCTCTTCCCACCCTGCGTAGCCGCGCCAGTCCTTTGACCACCCGATACACCGGCTCCAGTCGTCGGCCTAATATCTTTCGGTCTGTGTATGTTGAAAGGGCTTTGCTCCGCCGCACTATACGCATCCAAGCTAAACAAGCTGTACAAGTATAGCCCGATGAAAGCAATGATCGTGTCGACGATGCTCTTGAAGTTGAACGGTCGGGAAAGTGATTGTCCACTGCGAGGAGTCGTACCGCCGAGTGTTCGTCCAGGGGTAGAATATGCTGGAGCAGGACCAGCTGCCAGTTTGACAGCGCTTTCAACAGCAGTTGTAAGGCCTCTGGCGTCTGCTCCGCGAATTGTGTTTAAAACAGACCCGGACTTGAAAATCATGAATGTTG
>Ga0181470_100156_pt1 | contig 16502 bp, 13 predicted proteins | sample InSIn5SAF170_FD_119082 | JGI IMG/M metagenome (GOLD analysis project Ga0181470, IMG submission 119082) | Clean room microbial communities from NASA Spacecraft Assembly Facility at Jet Propulsion Laboratory, Pasadena, California, USA -... ...
CAAGTACGTGGAGATATACATTCCATGAGCTCCTGCCATTAGGGTGGTTTCTATTTCTTGTCGGATTGCTGGATCATCTCCCCATTTTTTGAGACTAATGTCATTAGAAAGTCGTTGATGTACGTAGGACCGTATATCGTGATCAACAGCCTCGGTTTGAATACAGAGGATTCCCTCGCTTTCTACAATGTGACCTAATGTGGCCTCGATATCTCCCTCTCTGCGACTTGTGCATAAGAGATGCAATCCTGACGTCTGACCAATAGATAACTCTTTAATAATGCTCATCAACAGCTTACGACTACCACATTCGTCTAGTGCATCCAGGATGATGTAAGTATGTGGAAACTCCTGCAGCAAATTCTGAAGGGCATTGGGTAGCAAGTCTGGCGATGGTTGTCTCTGGCCATTGCCACAGGATGTGAAGAGCACGTCGAGACTAGGAGGTATCTTGACGCATTGCTGCGATAACTGAGAGATTAGCGATCGCATCATTAGATTCGGATCCTGTTTTGCCGGGTCATTGAAATCAAAATAGAAGTATGCGACTGCCTTCCCAGGATCACCCGTAGTATCATTGAGGATGTCTTCTATCACGGTTGAACAGAGAATAGTCTTTCCACATCCTGGAATACCGTGCAACCAAACGGTAGAAGCCTTAACTTTCCACTGTTCGAATAAATCACTTTTGAGTAACCACTGACCGGCGTTGGTGTTGGGTTGTCGTAGTGTGAGAGCTTTATGATAGTTTACAGAGGGATCCGGCGCTGACAACCATTGGCGAATATGAATAAGCTTTGTGTCTAAAAGAGTTATCATTTACGGACTCACTAGCTTCCCAGGCACCTTACCAGTTAGTGGTTGCAACGTCGAGGATGATACGACGAAATAAAAGGTTAATGTCCCCATGTAACTCCGCAGAGTGGTTCTTATTTTCTCAATGTTTCCATCATTCCAAACACTACCGACTGATTTGGCAACTCTCCTAGCACGCCCATCGCCCTGTTTTGGCAGAGTTTTTGCTAGGATCGAATTTATCTGTTGAAGTAATTCGTCCACTCCACTTATAGTTGGTTGCAGCGCTATCACGCATGCGTTCGACAAGGCGGAGCTGTCAATAGCGGTCTTGATCTGCTTAAGAGAATGTTCTAACAGAGGTAGCTCTGCTTGTAGGTGGCGCAGTGACTTTGGAGCTTCATTTGCGTCCGACTGAAATTCATGCAAGCGGCTGACAATTTTTGAAGTGAAATCCACGAGCTGGACGATACTGGATATGGTGGCTACCACAGCAAGTGCTTCAGCCATGGTGTTGGATCGAATAGAAGCTAACAAACGTTTGAATACTTATGACACAACAATCCTACGTGATTGTGTTACTTAACAAATGGATAACCTCCTGAATGAGAAGTACAAGGCTGAGCCTCAGTATCATGCCAAAGAATCGACCCAAAGTGTTGGAATTGCTGGGGATGGTCAGGGGTGTCCAATCACCCAGCCTTGTCGAGAGGTCTGATTAAGCGCTTTCATGAACTCCATGGTCAAACAACTTTCAGAATGTAATGAATGCTTCTCAAGAATGAGTACTTCACTTGCTTGAGATCTCCACGTACTTGAAAATCACTTGGATGAAAGGGAGGGCTCCGAGCTGTCAATCAAAACTGTGTTGTCAATTCGCAAAGCAGAAAGAGCTTGTTGTACTGCCAGAGACAACGGGGTGCCCTTTAACATTAATGGATTCCCTGACTGACTATACGAGCTAACGACGATACAACCGTAATTTTGAGGGCAACCCGAGTCTTGACTGTTCAGAAATGATTAAACTCTACTGCTAGCACGAGAGTAGAATCATTTTTGGGAGACTATTAAATCTAGACTCAAACGACTAGAGAGTACCACTAGTTTGTCTTGTCATGGGGATAAGTCGCACATGCACATGTTAAAACGTCTAGATCTTCACGCCAAGCGCTCGTGTCGAGAAACTGACATCATCTCTGGTACTCGTTCTTGAAGCTCAAAACAACATTGAGGACAATCTCTACAGCACGAAAGTTGTTCTCTAAAGGCAAGCATGCCTGACTTCAACTCGCTCTTCGGAAAGGCGAAAGCCTCCGCTGAAAAGTTCGCAAAGCAGCACAATATCCCAACTCAATTTCCTGGTTCAAGTTCTCAACAACAACATCCACCTTCAAACAACCAGTACCCAGGACAAAATGCATATCCACAGCAGCAGTATCCTGGTAACAACTATCCTCCTTCAAACCAATATCCTCCTCAACAGAACTTCTACCCACCTCCGCAGCAAAACTTCAATCAACCTCCATATCAGCAACAGAACTATGGGACCCCTCCACCCCAGAACTTCCACGCCCCTCCTATTCCACCAAATAAGCCGGGTTCGACATCACAGTCTTCAACATATTGGCAGCCAAACTTTCATCCATCAGTGCCCGTATCGCAGAATTTCAAGCATCAAACAGGCGCGCATGGCTGGGGTAACAATGAACTCCAGAACTACATTCCTGATGCCGCCAATTCCTTCCATACACCAGACAACAAGCTAATCCTTCGCGCAATCTCTCAGCACGGTCAATATACATCCGCAAGACTCACGTCTCATCAAACACTCTCTAGGCAACGAGGCAGCTTGATAGCAGTAGCTACCCCACCATCTGCTGAAGGGATCTGGCCAGCATTGTGGCTCTTACCAAATGAACCATTCCAGTGGCCAAATGAAGCAGAGTTCGATATCCTAGAGACATGGAATGCGGATAATGTCAATCACACGTGCTTACACTGGGGACAATTCAATGGGGAAGACTGGAACAAACATCGTGTCATCGAAACACATATCGCGGATATGCCAAGTGGGCGACCCATACGCTACGAGTTTGCGTGGCAGCAAGACGAGTCTGCAGGACGCAACACAGGTGGTGGAAGAGCAGTATGGTACATTGATGGTAGAGCGGTTATGAAAGCAGAGATACCAGCTGGTGCGAGGAGGATGAGTGATTGGCAGATCATCATTAATATCGCTATGGGAGGAAACGTGTGTCAGGGCAAGACACCGAGAGATGGATACTACGATATGATTGTGCATGAGTTGAGGTTGAATGAGGAGCCAACTGGTGGCTGGGGGAAATTCGAGCAGGATTGGCATGGTGCGCCCGAGGGACATCATTGAGACGAACTTATGATTTATGATTGCATGACTTAGAGAATAGATCGATTTTACGGCGCACGATTCTACTCTTGGCAATTTTGATGAATGTGGGTTGGTCGCAACTTATAAGGTAGAAGGCCAAATGCTCCTGCTTCTTAGCCCTTCACAAAGTTACAAGTACCTTTGTACTTATGTACTAAGGTATATTACCATGCATACCCCGCGTTCCCCAGACACGCACGAGATGCGGGGTGTCACACGGCCTTCCTTGTTAGAAATTAAGGATAATGACTGATACACTCAGCTGCCTTTAGCCTACCAGTAAGATCTGCCTGTCTGTCAGCAAGAGTGTGCTGGTTGCGTTTGGGAAGATGGCCAGGCGCTTCGAGGAAAATATGCCTGCTGCAATACCCAGTACAAAATGAGACGCGATTTGGTCCCTTTCTTTTATTCATATCTGCTCTTGACATCTTTTTGGTTTTGTACTCGTTCTTGCTTTCAGATTGCATCAGCTCTGTAGTGTTGTTCAGAGGAGAGTTCATTTTCATCCACTTCCATCACTGCTCCTGGAGTATTCATATCTCTTCATCTGCGGGCGTTTCAATTGAACATTCCATCGAAAGATAGAGATCTCTATTGCTACCCACCTAAGGGACAGCTTCAAGTCTTCGTGCCCTTTGACAGTAATCTGGATTCGTTCAACATAAATCTCAACCAACATAAATCTCAAACACTTCAATAGAAAACATTCAGCATGCCATCTCAGCACTTATTCCGACTATCACCTTTGGCCTCTCGAACTGTGAGAGCAAGCGGAAGGACTTTCAAACCTACACAAATCCGCCTTCGTCACGGGAATGTGACGACGATCAAGACTAATCGAGCACCTCCAGAGTGGGGAGCACAATGGAGGAGAATAGGAGGATGCGCTGCCATGTAAGAGCTTTTCGAATTTCTTGAACATGTTTCACTGCGCAATTATAAACTTCTCTATCTCGTTGGTGGAAGCAATAAGATTAGCTAACATCTCTTGCTGGGTAGGTACTTTCCAATCGTGGGAGTAGTCATGTTTTGGCCTTATGTTGTGATGCCTGTGATGGAACGTTTCGAGAGTTAACAGAGATACAATGACCAGTTGAGAATCTAGGCTATATTGGGCAATTCTTTCTGAGGCATGTGCATCTTGAATAGATCGGGCTAATGTCAGTGGTTATAAGGTTATGCGACAGACATAGAACAGTACTTAGAAGTGACAGGCATTTGAAGAATGTGTCTGTACTCAATAACTCTTTCTGAATACAAGGTCGATTACCTTCAACGATACAATAAGTTATATACGTCGTGATTGTTGATTCCTCTCTTCTGAACTCGGGGGAGTTGGTGTTCTCCCACGGCAGGAAGCAATAAAAAGGTGCTACTGATATCCACCATTATATATGAACATGACCCGGAAATTGCAAAGACTATTGACTACAGTTACTTAAACAATGCGAAATCCAAAATCAGAAATAAAACCTAGCGTCTAGAGTACGTAGAGATTAAAAATAGAATAACCTCCCATTGTTGTGCCAAGTAATCCTCTAGGAGCATTTTCTGACAACGCCACTACCGCACCCATCCCATCCCATCCGCTTTTGACATTCACGAAAACCTATAGGAACACTTTCCTTTACGTATTCCGACTCTTCCCAGCATCACGTCCAGCATGTCTTGCAACTCACATCATCCTCTTTCGAGTCTAGTTTTCAATCGTACCACAACCCTGCGCTAATCAGCCCACACGCAACCTCATCGGCAGGTTCCGAGGGGGAAGATCATGAGAGGGAGACATCACGTAACACGATACTCTTTTCGCATCCGAGTTCTGCCTCGAAAATGATCCCTATGATTACTACTGACTGCGAAGAAAGGACGAATGGGGTTCGAGGTATTTGTGAGATTGTGTGAGAGATATGGAGAGGGCTTGGCGAAATGAGGCGGGTTTTTCTCGCTTGTGATGAGTGAGCGAGGGTGAATGGTACGAGGTGACTTGCGTATGGTGTGAGGATGAGATGATGCTGATTAAGGGAAGTATATATGTTATTGTGTGTAACCGTGCGAATGTATATTATTCTATCACCATCGTCAAAACATTGAAGCATCTTTTATATAGTCAACAACATAACCAACCATTGTTTACTTCTCGTCTATCAAATCTGAGACTTACCAGACACTTCCTCACCTCACAAGAATACAACCTCCTACATATACCATACTCACATTTCTATAATCTAAGATATTTCTTCTAAAAATGTCATCAACAGCAACCTTTCGCATGACACCTTTGATCCGCTCTCAACTTCGAGCGAACCTTCAGATGACACCTCTCCGCGCCACTCAACGTTCACTCTCATGTCAAGGCCACTCAGCATCCCGCTTCGCAAGCACGAGCGCGAGCACAGTCTCATCCACGATCGCTTCTGCTGCAGCAAAAATCCCAGAACGCGCGAGAGCGGATTGGGGACGTTTGATCAAGGGACGTGGGAAGCAGGCTTTGGTGTGAGTAGACCTCTTCCATTGAATAGTTGTTGAAAAGAGCAAGGCAAAGGAATACAAACATAGGGAGTAAGGCTAATATGTGTTTGTTGTAGTTACTTCTCGGTTTATGCTGGATTCTTGGGGTGGCCCATTGCTGCTGAGAAGATGATTATGTGGTCGAGAGGAGTTTGACATGGATACACGCATTCATAGGAGTTTTTCGGGAAAGGGGTTAGCATATTTGAATTGGCGCATACACGTCTTGGGTTACGTTTATCTGGCGTTGGGGTGTTCAAACAGAATTCAAAGAAGAAAGGAATTGCACAAAAAAGAGGTGTAGGAGCCTACAATAGCATTCAGAAACATATTCAAACACAATTTGGTGACAAAAATGTGTGGACTTAAGTAAACGCCATAAGCTATGCTACCACGCTTTGGATTTCTGACTTTACATGCTTCTTGCTTTCCACATATGATGCTCAACAAAAATATGCATGAAACAAGAACTCCCGGACATGCAACAAATGAAAAGAAGGAAAATCCCAATGCAATAGTTCCCTATGATGCAGACAAGTGACTCCAAGACATGCTCGAAAGAAAATATGGCACTTCGTACTCAAGCTCAAGACAGCGGCTTGTATGCTTGAACAGCGTGAATTTACGGCCTCTTACTGTCTTCCAGACAAGTTTACTTGAAGCTGACGTGAACGTGATCCCTAGTATATCGTTAGTCCGCACTCATATTTCCCGAAAGTGGTCAAACGAAGGTTGGAAAAGACTCACCAGTGATTTTGAGTAACATCGTTACGATCCTCCATGGCCTTCCAAGAGTTCCAGCTCTTGACACCATCATATTGCCAAATCTTTTGTCCCCAAATGACATACTTGACCTTGAGCGCAGCGGCATTCTTCATAACATACTCTGCGATTTCACGACCAGATGAGGTTGGGACCTGTCTCATATCAGCACTTCACTCTTGCCACAAACTTTCATTTAGAAGTCAGAGGAGAAAAGAGAATGAAAAACTTACACCACCGCCATCAGAGCACATCAGATCAACGGCCTTGCCACAGCAGTGATCAGAACCACTTCCGCACGCACATCCTCTTGTGCAGTAGATTTGACGAATGCGACCAGGGAACTTAGCCACGATCTTCTTTGCGCTAGCTTCAGGGAGAGCTTGACACTTGGCTCCAAGACTCCAGATTGGCTTGCCATAGCCTCCGAATGAGCTCGCCTGTGGTGTAATCATCAGTCAACCACTCTCAACTTCGGACATCAGAAAAGCTGTGGGAGTGCTGTGAATACATACAGAAGATTGGCAACAAGAGAACTGTGCAGGACCAGGACAATCACCAGCCAGAGACCCGCCCTTGCAATCACTCTTCCAGCGGCAATTACCTGCGCTCTTGCATTTGGGCTTGACGCAGCACTTTACGTTTGCTGGGTCGCGGGGACAGCCACCGTTAGAGGTCTTGCCGCCAGACTTGCTACAATCTGTCGTCTTGACACAGACACCTGTGATTGTATGTAAGTACATGAGTGCATAGCCGTAATGATCAGCAGAGCTCACCTGGTGCGCCGCCTGCTCCGTAGCATGGCTCATTGAGAGCTGCGTTTGCGCCAACCGCAGCGAGGAAAACTGTAAGAAGGATAGTTTTGATCTGCATAGTGATCCTATATCAACCTATGACTATTGATTGATGTAATTTCTAATTCTACTGAGGATGTATTGGATGGTTGTGATGAAGAAGATGATGATGTGATTAGGAATGATTTTGAGGTGATTCTGAGGTCGTACTTATAGATCTAGTCATTGTGTTGCCATCCATTGACTCTCCTCCTTTCAACTTCCGCTTCATCCTGTCAGAATGTAAGGTGAGTCCTTGGAAATTGGATCAACTTTGCAAATATAGAAAGCCACAAGGATGAGGATTGAAGGAGGATACATGGAGGAATGTCATGAACACAATACCAAGAATGCTTTCTCAACGGCATACTGCCCCGCGCATCACCATACAAACCATCCAAGGAATTACATTGACAAGGTAAACATCACAAAATAGCTCACTCGGATAAGACTGCGAAAATAACTTCAAGCCCATGCAGATAAAATCCTGCCAAGACGGTATCATGTTCAGAACTACCAAGCAAGAAATCCAGGGAGGACCGGCATAATATTGTACCATGAAGGAATCTATGCGGCTCTTATTGAACAAGAACTGGAACCCCATGTTCTTGGTTGGAGGGCTTTTCCCGAGAGCCCCATTGCTCGAGTGCTGTCTCAGCCTTGAAGGATTCCAGCCACATGCAAGATCCTCTGCAGGAACACGGGCAACTCCCATCTCTATATTTATGACTATGATGTTTTGATGGGACCTAGAAGAGCGTGAGAAAGAGCAATTTTTTGCGCAAAACATAATAAATAGCCTGTGTAACAGCTGATCCGGTATGGCATTTTCGATCAAGATTGTGCACCTAAGAAAATTCTCCTCACGAATCGGTAAATTGGGTTGGGGTTCACTATCCAAGTGACCAACAGCTTGTCAAAAAAAAGGTCTGGTTAGAGTAAGTTTGCATTCATTAGCTTTCTTGCAAAATCCCAATACGCACTCTACAAAATCCTTGACCATTGGCTCCCAGTCTTCAGATGTGGAAGATCTTAGATCAAAGCTGCGGCATTTTGACTTCCTTGTGCCTGCATCATCTGCTGCGCATGTAGAGCGTCCATGTTATTGCTATAGTCTACTGTCTCACCTCCTGTAATATAGGCTGCTTGATCGTTACCACTTCCGATTATGGGGGCTGACTCATTGTAAACAGCATTGTTTCCAGCTCCTCCATCACCGTAGCCTACTCCACTGTAGATGTTGTGGGCTGTTTCATGCTGTTCTTCCAATGCCTCTTGATGAGCTTCGTCAGCTTCCTCCTGTCTTTCGGCAGCTTCTTCAGCTGCACTCTCTGCTTCGCTTTCCGCTTCGCTTTGTGCGTCGCTGTCTACTGCTGCCTTTTCCTGTTCCTCTCTTTGCTCGGCGGCTTCCTCAGCTGCGCTTTCTGCCTCACTTTCCGCTTCACTTTGTGCATCACTATTCTCTGCCGCTTGCTCCTGAGGTGGCTGTTCCTGAGTAGATTCCTCTTGAGGTGGTGTGTCTTCGGCTGGCGGTTGCTCCTCAGAAACCAATTGCTCTTCGTGTGGTGCTGGCTCTTCAGCAATCACGAATTCTTCTTGTGGGACCGGCTCCTGTTGCTCGAAAGGGACAGGCTCATTTACTTGCTGCTCTACTGGAACAGGTTCGTAGACCTGCTGTTCGATTGGTACAGGCTCGTAGATTTGCTGTTCAACTGGGACAGGCTCATAAACTTGCTGTTCCACAGGGACAGGTTCGTATGCTTGTTGATCGAAAGGAGCGGGCTCATATACCTGTTGTTCGTAGGGAGCAGGTTCGTAAACCTGTTGTTCAACCGGAGCTGGTTCGTAAACTTGTTGTTCAACTGGAGCTGGCTCATAAACCTGCTGTTCAACTGGAGCTGGCTCATAAACTTGTTGTTCAACTGGAGCTGGCTCATAAACTTGTTGTTCAACTGGAGCTGGCTCATAAACCTGCTGTTCGTAAGGAGCAGGTTCGTAAACCTGTTGTTCAACCGGAGCTGGTTCGTAAACTTGTTGTTCAACTGGAGCTGGCTCATAAACCTGCTGTTCAACTGGAGCTGGCTCATAAACTTGTTGTTCAACTGGAGCAGGTTCATATACTTGTTGTTCGTAAGGAGCAGGTTCGTAAACCTGTTGTTCATATGGGGCAGGCTCGTACACTTGTTGTTCATAAGGTACTGGTTCATAAGCTTGTTGTTCAACTGGTGCCGGCTCATAATACTGTTGCTCCACAGGTGCTGCTTCCTCAGACGGTGCTTCTTCGGCAACGACAACTTCCTCGCCACCGCCAAAGTCTTCTCCTCCATCCTCTCCCAATCCAAGGTCAAAGTCAATACCCAGAGTCTCTTTAAGTAAAACACTTGCAAGCCCAGCACCCGCGGCTACTCCGAGAACCTTTCCTTTGTTGTTTTTAACATACTTTCCTGCACTCTTGAGTCCTTTCATACTTGATTCAGTCATGGCTTTGGCAGAAGCTGGCATCTTCATTTTCTGCATGGTCTTGGAAGAGGACAGAGCACCAAGACCGAACGTGGATTTCCTTCTGCTATTCTTGATCTGCTGGACGTCTGTCGGGCTTGCCACGGAAGACGATGTGGCCGAGGTCTGGGTGGTTGTCTGCGTAAGAGGGGCAGTGGGATGCTCCCATTGCGTGGTTTGAGCTGGAACATTACAATAGTAGACCTTGCCTTCAGCAGTGCGGCGCTCTTCCCAACCAGGAGGTAAACCTGGTGCAATTGGCTGTTGTGCTGGCTGTGCTGAGGTAGGTTGCGTCTGGGGTGACTGCGTGACGTTTTCGGGTGGAATCAAGTGCTCCGGCACAATATGTGCCTGTGGAATCACAGCAAAATACCCGCTTGATTGTGGTGGAAGCTCCCAAGTCGCGATCTTGGTATGTGTGTTGTAAAAATATGGATCTCCTTCAATTGTTTGTCTTACTTCCCACAAAGCAACTGGAGCTGACTGCACCTGCTGTGGCTGTGCAGACAGCGGACTTACAATGGGGCTCTGATTTGATTCGGAAACTGTCGAAGGCTGAATTTGAACGTTCGAATGCAATTGATTTTGCACATGTGGCTGCACAATCTTCGTTGCTTGTACATTTGGGATTGCAACAGCTGCGAGGGGCTGTTGCACATGCTGAACTGTAGACAACGGCTGCTGGACAGCAGGAACTTGAGTTTGAATTGACCTTGTAGCTTGTGGCTGTGAGTGTGCTAAGATAGGACTAACAACCTGTTTCTGTGTCGAGAACTGTTGGGAATGTGGTAGCTGCCGAGGTAGTGCCGTTTGTTGCTGCTGCCCACTAGGAACTTGAGTTTGTATTGAGCTCGTAGCTTGTGGTTGCACGTGCGTTAGTGTAGGACTGACAACTTGTTTTTGTGTGGAAAACTGCTGGGGTTGCTGATTTGCAACTCTTTGAGTAGGTGGAACTGATATTTGCGGCTGACCAGAATTTACAGACTGTGGAAGAACCTGATGAGGTTGTGGAGAGACAACCTGTTTCTGAGTTGTGAACAACGGCTGTGTAGGCATTGGCGGTCTCTCCCATTGTGTTGTCTGTGCTGGGACATTACAATAATACACTTTGCCTTCTTTCGTCCTTCGTTCTTCCCAGCCAGGAGGCAGAGCATTCTGCGTACTTGTAATAATAGGAGCAAGGCGAGGTTGCGGGCCCGCGAGGTTTTGTTGGACAGTATTTCTTGTTGGTACAGAGGTTGTAGTTTGTGCGTGAGCCAAAGGTCTAGGTGTTACTTGCGCATTGTGAACCCGCTGCTGGCCAGTATGCTGAGGATTGGTAGTAACAGTAGAGATGGGTTGTTGTATGCTTGACATAGGCCGACCCTGCTGTGTCTGAGGCGTCCCCACAACAGGAGTCGAAACAGCTCTTAACTGTTGTGGTTGGGGGACAGTCTTTGGTCGTTCCCATTGTGTTGTTTGGGCTAGAGTATTGCAATAATACACCTTCCCCTCAGCAGTCTTTCGCTCCTCCCAATGTGGTGGTAATGGATTAACTATATGAGCTAATTCTGCCTTAATTGGATATACCGTTGGCTGTGCTGATGATACTGGAATCTTTTCTTGTTGGATGGTCGCTGCGACAGGGCGTTCCCATTGTGTCTTCTGAGTTGGGGCATGGCAATAGTAGACCTTGCCATCAGGCGTCTTCCTTTCCTCCCAACCTGGTAGAATGGGGGCCGGGTTGATTTCTGGTTTCGTCCATGTCGTCGCCTTGGTGATGTGATTGCTGTAGTATGGCTTTCCATCTGGCGTGTAGAGCACTTCCCAACCAGGTGGAAGGTCGGTTCTGGCGGGGGCATTCGAGCTTGCGCTTGAGAAGCTACTGATACTTGCTCGATGTGTAGCAAGATTTGATATTGTATTCGCGCCGTGTTGGCTAGATATGCTTGACCCTGAAACACTATTTCGCTGCTGGAGTGAGAGGGGCTGACTGGTCGTAGAGGTTGTTGCTGCTACCGCTCCAACAGCTTTTCTCGCTGGAGTCACTTTCCTGACTACAGGAGCTGGCGACGGTACATTTTGGATCGATTGCGATTGTATGGGAGTTTGCGGATAGTTCGAGTACTGTGTGGAGGGGTTCATCGCGGCGGCTCAGCCTTACACTGACTGTGTACCACTTCGAGGGCGTAGATAATCTGACAGAGCGCGTGCGAATTCTAATCAAACAAAATCAATCATACTCAAACAACCAAGAAGAAGTATCTACAACGTGAAGCACAATCATTTTTGCAGAAACAGAAAGTACAACGCGGGATCCAAAACATTTTTGAGGAAGTTGCAGTAGCTACATTAGGGAATCTGCAGGTTCTCAAGCCACCCAATACTGCTGTCCCAATCGAGACAAATTATTGCCGAGCTGAATGGTATCGCATGACCCCGGCTTGGTCTGGAAGCTTTATTGAATATAAGCAATTCTCAGGAACTGGACACACAATGTGTACACACCCAGCTGGATCTCCCTTTACCTCCGCACTTGTGCTTTAGCACGGTTTCCACGAAAAGCTGAAGGACGGCAAGATGAGTACATAGTATGTTACGAAAAGAAGCAGAAACTGATAACGTGGGAGCTACATCTATGAGCAGGAGGAGGATGCGACTAGTTGCGAGACAAGAATAGATATGTTGTTGACCCCCTGGTCGAAACAATCCCACCCTTCCCGATGTTGCTACAACGCATGAGGCAGACTGGGTGATATGTGAGGCTCTTACTGGCGGTAATGACAGTAACGTTGTACCACGTGTCGCTAATTCCCATTTGCGACTATGCACAAGATACCTTGACCCATTAAAGTTGTTCTACATAAACTAATAAGGAAATTGATGGACGATTTATGGAATACAAGACTTGTAGGAGTTTCGCCTTTCCGATCGCGACAGGGTGTGAGATGTCCTCATCATTGTTTGTGAATGGTTCTTAAGCAAGCGTGCGCTCAATCAACAGATTTCCATAACCCTAGAATGTCGAAGCGCATCGCGTGAGAGAATTCTTGAGAGCGATAACCTTGTGAACATTTTTATCGAAGAATCAAGTATAAAATTATCCAGTCAGGACAAAAGGAGTCCTTGTCCTAGCAGATGTTATGAACGATAGCAAAGCGGACTCTTCAGGCAGAATGGCACCCCAACCTTGCTGTATTTCTAATCTACAACAACATTCTTTCCGATAATGCGAAATGCCTTGTATGGTTGTGTAATTCCAAAGTCTTTAATATTATACCCTCATAGACCATTATTTTCTGCAATTAGAAAGTCACATTGTCTCAACATGTCAAGCACGTCGAATACAGCCACGAATGGCACATCGACACCTACGTCGTCAATCAACTCGTCCTCCGAACAACGGAAGCTCAAAATCCTCATGCTGCATGGTACTTCTCCTTCCTCCTCCTTCCACTACTTCAATATCTGACACGTCCATCTCAAAGGCTACACTCAATCCGGTCCGCTCTACCACGCCAAAACCCGCGCCCACGAAAAACTCCTCACAAAAGCCTTCCCAGCAAACAAGACCTCACCAATCTTCTCAACATATCCAGGTGGTACACAACTAATCTATCCAACCGGTCCAATCCGCCTCTCACCATCCGATATCCCCGGTTTCGTGCCGAAAGAAGACGCAAGCGGCGAGGCAGCAGAGGAATCAGAAGCGTACGGATGGTGGAAGCGTGAGACTGGTGGTGAGAGGTATGTCGGATTGGAGAAGGGGCTGCAGACGATCGCGGATGCGATACGAGAAGCCGGCGGCGTGGATGGAGTCATTGGCTTCTCGCAGGGAGGATGTGCAGCTGGGTTCGTGACTTCCCTCCTTGACGAAGGACGAGAAGATGCCTTTCCAGAGTCCTCGTACCCGGAAAGTTTCGCGCAGCTCAAGAAAGATGTCGGACAAGGACCGTTAAAGTTTGCAGTCTCATACTCTGGCTTCGCGGCGCCGAATAGTCTGTATAAGCACTATTATGAGCCGAAAATTAGCACGCCCTTCTTGCACGTCATCGGGAGTTTGGATAGTGTGGTTGAAGAGAGCAGAAGTTTAGCGCTTGCGGATGGTTGTGTGGAGGGCGTGGGAAAGAGGGTATTGTATCACCCTGGAGGACACTTTGTGCCGATTGGGAAGGAGATGTCAGGCGCGCTTGTGGGATTTATTAGAGAGTGTTGTGAGGTCAAGAAGGAGGCGGAGAATGTGGAAGATATGGATGTCCCTTTCTGATGTTATTGAGCAAGGTTCATTATCATTGTGCATTCGAGAAAGTAATCTCTTAAACAGTTTCTTTCATTGGCTCATGGAGTAGTTGTTATGAACTAGCATAGCGAGGAGTTGAAGGTTTGGAAAGTCGTAGAAATGATACTAATATAGAGAGAAGACTAGAAACGCAAGTTACATTGTAGATAATGGCACTTCTAGACTAGTATACACGGTAGCAGCACGAATGCCAAATTATCTATATCTACAATCACATCTAATGTGTTTTTGCTGATTTTCCTGATTTTGAGGACTTGGTGGGCTGTATTCTGGCCATCATCTCCTCTTTTGTAATCAGATGATCAATACGCTCTAAAAGGCCAAGCAAACTCTTCATGTTTCCACTCCATTCGTTCAACACATCATCTGCGTCCCGGGGTTTGGCAAAGTTGACGATACGTGCTGGTCGATCGATTTTGGCATAGACAGTCTTTGCAGTAACCAATTCGCTGATATATTTCTCCGTTTCGTCTTCGGTCAGATCCAAGAGCTGCGTCAACCTCGGAACCTGAATTCGTGTATAGTACTTAGCAACAACCCGCACGTTATGCTCAATGACACGCTTCCGTAAATCTTCCCAGCGCTTGTTTGCTTTCTTGTCATCAGACTGACCAGGCTTTGCGTCAAAGACATCAGTGTCACATAGATGTGGACCAAAAATCTTTGAAACTTCCGGCCATCGCATGAGTTCGTGAACGGTGAAGAGTTTAAGTAGCTGGGCATCGAGAGGGATTTGTGAATTGCGGACGTCTCTGTGAATACGGTGAAGAAGATCGGATTGTTCGTTGTCATAAGGAGCGAGGATGACATAGTAGATGATGCGTTGGAGAACCTGATCCTGATGAGCACATGTGAATGGATATCAATGAATCAAGGGGGCTTACGGAGTGTAGTTTCTGCGGATCCTCTTCGACTGCTTCTGTGTCGAGTACTTGTCGGTAATGCTTGCATGCATCCAAATACTTGTCATCATGCTTTGCTAAAGTGATCTGTTGTTCGTAAAAGCGCAATTTCAAATCTGTAACGTCATCCTCAACTGGCTCTGGGACATCCTCGCCCTTAGCTCTCTTCTTTTCTCGGTCCTGCTTCTCCTTTTCCAATTGCTCTTCTGTCTTTTTTAGGCTTTCTCGCAAGGACTTGGTGCTGATTTTTCTGCTCAAGATGCCCGCCTGTGTCCAATCCTCACTCTCTATGCATAACGCGACTTGTGCAAGAATGAATTCGGTCTTCTCCCTGCGCTCCATCGACCCAAATGTCTCTACTTGTAGTTCGCATAGTGTCTCTGTAGCGGATTTTAAATCTCCTTGCTCCTTCTTGATATTCGACAGAATTCTTGTGACACGAGCTCTCTCAACCTCCACGAAGATTTTGCCTTCTGTAACTGTTCGCAGAGTCTCGATGACTGATAATTTGGTTTCCAAATCTGGCGTCGAGTCCAAGAAGCCCATAACTACCTGAACCATCTTCGTTGTAGCCTGCTTGAGTTGTCCATGCTTCTTCGAGAGAAGCAGAACCTGTTCGTTCAATAAGCTCCAATCTCCAGAGTTCTTGCTGATTGTAACAATTGCAACCAAGATTCGAGATGTAGACGGCAAATCTGACGCCTGAACAGATTAGCTGGATTGAGTTTCAAACACATATCGCCTTACCTGTCTAGTCTGCTTTTCTAGGGATGTAAGCTTCTCGATAGCTGCAGTTACATTTGTCTAACAAGATGTCAGCAGAGCCGTTTTTCTCATGGATGGTTACTCTGTCGTCGTACTTGTGCAAGCTCTTCAGCTTCTGGAAGCTGTTTGTCAACCTCCTTCGAGAAGTCCTTGTCTGGCTTGCGGATGGTTTCTTCCGCCATTTTGAAAGTAATTCGTTGTTTGAAGTTTGTAGATGTAATATGCTTAGAGATTCTGAGATTCACATAAGAGAAGTGGTCGAAGGGAGATTTAGCAGAGCGGTTGCAGCACGGAGATGAAGCTTCAGGTTGTCAACATGACGAGGCGCGAACTAGGAGCTCTATCGCCAAGCCTCACGTGATCAAATTGAGAGCGCAACTTCTGATTTACAAGTATACGTTTTTGAATTGCATGTTGACGACAATGGATTCTGTATTAAAGTCATCATAAGCATGAATTTTACATAAGCTTAGGTAGCAATGATACCTGGAGAGTGCTGCAGCTCAATCTGGGAATCTCGCAACCTCAGGCTGCTCCAGCTGTTTCGTGGATGCAACAGAATATATGATATGGTCAAGTGTAGAGCAGGACTAATACCTGCAAATTCTTTATCACTGTTCCGATCTGGTATATTGATATTGACTTGCTCCAAGCTTGCCAACAGATCATTGGCAGGTGTGAGAAGCATGCGCCAATTTTTTCAACTCCACATCTTCGTCTCGCATCTTATTGTTTTTCTTATGTCCATT
>Ga0181470_100159_pt1 | contig 16432 bp, 12 predicted proteins | sample InSIn5SAF170_FD_119082 | JGI IMG/M metagenome (GOLD analysis project Ga0181470, IMG submission 119082) | Clean room microbial communities from NASA Spacecraft Assembly Facility at Jet Propulsion Laboratory, Pasadena, California, USA -... ...
AAGTGGCCGACGCGGGCGTCGTGGGGCGCGAGCGGTGAGGGCAGTGGTTGCTGTGCTTTGCCGGAGGCGCTGTATTCACCGATGTTGAAGGCTCTGGCATGGTGTTCAGACAGGAGCAGGAGAGGCGAAGCTCGGTACAAAAGCTCTTACTCCTTGAAGTCGCCTCGCTGGGGTGTAGCTGAGTTAGTCTTGGCTACCTGCAATCTGCGGTGGTCTCGATAAATCTGAAGGACCTGTAGACACAGCACCACAAAATCTGCACAAAGTTCTGCAAAAGAAGAATAGCAAATTGACCGGCGATTAGGTTGGCAAGGGGTGGCGACTACCTTCTGGTTGCCCGGGTCCAGCGTCTCGCCGTACATACCAAGCCAACCACGGTTCTTTCCCGACTTGCTGGAGTTGATAGAGCACTCCGCCTTGACCTCTGTAGGAGACTTGAAGAAACTGCGAGACTTTGAGAAAGTCAGACCAAACAGATCACGGCGAAAGAACACCAGTACTGAGAACTACCAAACTAAACATGGCAGTGATTTGTTCAGACGATAGATAACTCTCATAGTTCTTAATGAAAACAAACCCATATCGTGAGGCTGCATCTAGAATGTCCTTGGCGGTCTGACTATCTGACGACGACACGTCGATAATAGGAAGACTAAGAGCTTCTCCATTGTTTTCTACAGCCATGTTCTTTGACTGCTGTGATTGAGAGGATGAGGCGGATGGAGTTACATATGTACGGATGGCGAGGCGCAGGGCGCAAGTTGGGGTTTGCTCTGTTTGCTTGCTTGATCTGAAGCAATCAAACCACCATCTCCAAGTTTGTTTGTCGTATCCAACATCTCGCCCTGAGAGAACAGGGGAAAGACATCTCTAAGCGTTATACAGCTCTGCAGTACGCTGCAACACAACCGCCTTGCCATCTCTTCTGCTGTATCGAACGACTGCAGCCACAAGCGGCACCGCACACCTCACTCCACCATGATCCGGAACTTCGAAGAATGGAGCGTCAACCTGACCGAGACGCATTCGCTGGACGAGTTGAAGGACACCAGGGTCGCTATTGAAGCAGCATTCTACATCAACCGCATGCTTAACACTCCCCACCTTAAGGAGCCGCTTCTGCCAGCTCTCGGAGGCCGGCCCTTCACCATGAAGGATACCGTCCAGAACGACGTCAAGAGGTTCAAAGACTGCGGCATTACCCCCATCTTCGTCTTCGGTGGCCTGGATGTGGGCAAACAGGATGCACCATTCGACCACTCTGAACAGGCAGCGCGCATCAACCAGCAAGCTTGGGACCTGTATCATTCGGGTCAGGCTCAGCAGGCCGTGGACAAGTTTGGCAGCTCAAGTACGCATACAGCGGTAGGGGCTGTTGTATGAGACTAACAGTCATGTAGACGCTGTGCGGGCGGAGGACCTATTCCGGTATCTACAAGTTATTCTATACGACGAGAAGGTCTCCTTCCAAGTCGCACCCTACAGTGCTTGGGCTCAAGTGGGTTTGCTGAAGAGTGTGGTCCGCTTCCGCATCTTGCTGACTCGTTGCAGCTGGCCTATCTCGAGCAAGACGGTCGTTACGTGGATGCTGTCATCGGCTCCTCTGAGCTTCTCCTTTGGGACGTTCACCAATTCATCACCGGGTGGGACTTCAGCACTGGGGAGTTCACCTCGATCAAGCGCAGCGCCTGTATGGCCGATCTCGGTAACATCAGCTCTGACATGTTCGTGGACGCGTGTCTGCTGTTCGGATCCGCGCTCCTTCCAACAATTCCGCAGCTTAATTCGCAGTCGCAGCGTAAACCCTCCGGACTTCGGCGTGCGGTCGACATGATTATGGGCCTTGGCCACACCGGTGTTGATGTCTGCGTTCACTACCAGGATGATCCTCAACTCCGTGCTATGAACTATTTGGACCGGTATAAGCGGGCTCGGCTGGCGGTCAAGCATCACGTTGTGCTCACAGCGGAAGGCAAGGTCGAGCCCTTCGACGTCAAGAGTGCTTCAGGAGACATGCACGACATCATCGGGCGACGTTTACCAGATGAGATGTACTTCTACCTCTCGAGAGGGGTGATTGGTCCACGGGTGCTGAACTGGAGAACCGCGGGGGAAATTATAGAGCTTCCTCCTCTGGACAACGGAGATCACGAGGAGTATCGCGCGTTCGTCCGAGACCAGTTGACCGAACTCCGGAAAACTACTCTGTCGCTTCTCTCGCACTCTCTTCATCGCTTCTACCAACACAGTGATGTGACGCTCCGTTGCTGGTTCGACCCTAGTAATGCCAGGATCATTGGCATGAAGGATTTGCCTGATCCGAAGCCTCTACTTGCGAGCTGGAACTACAAGGGCGATCTAGTCGCTGACGATCCTGACAAGTACAAGGTATATGAACATCAAGCGTTGATCATGGGGAACCCACACAGTGTGTTAATTACTAACCACAAGCAGGGCATGGGTTCCATTCGCATTTCCGTACACAGCTTGCATGATCCTGAGTTTGCCAACACCACCATCTCTAGCAAAAACCCGAATGATGTTTGTTGATCCAAGACGGTACAGCCGCGTCCATGCTGACATGCCACAGCTCATCCGATCAAGATTCCAATTCCACTACAACACCACATGTCGCGTCCTCCACCTCCGCGGCTACGTCGACGACAAACACAACCTGACCCGCTGGGGTCAAGTCCTCCACACCGCCCTCTCCCATCTCAACGGAAACCCCCACCTAGAAGAGCCAGTCTTCATCGCCGTTGAGCTCGCCCGCCTCGGGCTTCTTACCGCAAGAAACATGTTTCCCACCTACACCGGCGCACCTTTCCGGGGCTCAGGTATCTATGCTCCTCTCAATCCCACATACCAGGGCACCAAGTTTTTAACGGCAATCTTAGATATTGAGCAGCGCAATACCCTCCTCGTCAGCCGCGTCGCCTGCCTCGGCCAACTACGCCACAGGGTCATCGGATACACGGGTCCACTGAGCCGACACTTGCTGGCCTATCACTCGCTGATTTCCGCTGTTCGAAACGATTTGCATGATCTTGCGGACGTATGCCTCACGACAATGCTGCTAAATGGAGACGGCGAACGAAACAGGAAGATTCTGACAGAAATTGGACTTAAGTGAGTGCATCCCTTCTTCACGCCACTTCCCCTTGCCGGTTGAAGTATATCTTGCCCCAGCTGCCGGAAGTTGCTGACGATTAGCGATACAGCCTCCCGTTCCTCCTGCACAACGACTGCAGCCTTGGAATCGCGGTCATGTCCTACCTCGGCGAGCTGCTCGGCAGCCCGAATCCTACGGCTCAGCAGACGAAGGAGGCGGCGAAGGAGACGGGCGCCACCAAATTCTTCCCGCATGCGGTGGATTTCAGGGGGGATTTGGAGATGGCGTTTGGGATCTGGGATGCTGTAAGTCAAGACGTTCCCCCCCTTTCTGTGTGCTTGGGTGATGGGCAGGTGTTGGCACGGGACTGACGGGATCGTGTAGGTTTATGCGGGTGTGAAGGCGGCGGGCGGGCTGGTTAGAGAGGGGAGGATGTGGGATGAGGTTGATGGATGGCTTGCGGGTTTGAGGTAGACTATTCTTTTACGAGGTTAGGGAGATATATCGTGGGTGCAAGGCCATACGGTCGAGTGGGTAGACGTCGGTGGTGAGAAAGGTAGATTTGGGGCGCTTTTTGTGTGCGCGTGTTCGCTTGAATAGATACCCGGAGCCGCGAAGTAGGCTTCTTTGCTTGTTCGTGTATGGTACGATGGCTTTGAGCGTCCTGAAGCTGTTTCAAGGATAGCATGATGGGGCGTTGGCGGTTCGGCTTGCGAGTCCTGCCCTTGATATGTCTGTATGGACGTGAGATCGTTATCACCTCATCGACGACAGAAAACAAGCTGGTTCTGATAGGCAAGAGATGCCGACTCACCGAGTGGCAAGCAGCGAATTTGATGGGCTGTAGGAGATAGAGTGCAAAGACGCGCGCTGTCTGGGGTATTCCTACTTGATGCAAGCTTGAGTATTGCACAGTGTTCACCTCGACCAATTCGTGATCATGCCGGGACTCCACAACCCATTCAAGATTAGTCGTTTCTCGTCTGTCGTCCATTCACGAGTATTGCCCTTCCGATGACCATTCGCAGAAAGCAATGTAGGGAGCACTAGCCGGCAGCTCTCCAACGCCTCATTACTGCGGCGCAACCTGCTCGTCCAGCCAGCCCTTGTATGCGTTGAATCTCTCCCTATTCAGATTTGGTGCGACGGTTAACGGCACGATGGTCTTTAGGCTCAAGTAAATTCCTGCCTAGTGGAAGTCAGTCTCCGAACGTGACCTGAGAGGCACTGCCTTCTGATCTCAAGCTACACACCATGAACTCTCGAACAGGAGAAAGTCTTAAAAACTCCGTCGAATCGCGCCTTCTGAGCCGGGACTGCGGCAGGCTCCCTCGCCGGCGTCTGCTCGGCATCTTGACTTCGCGGGTAGCTGCCTCCTTCTCTTCCTTCTCGACTTTGACAAGGCCGAGGCACTCCTTCGCTAACTTCTGGGTGATGTTCATGTAGCGCGCGTGAATGTCGACACTTCCTCCCAGTAGCGCCGCTGCAGCCTGACGGCAGAGACTATGTTGCGCCTTGAAAAGACAGCAACATAGCCATTGGCTTTGTGGCCGATGTCGGGCGACTCCAGGACATTTGGGGCCATGCTCCTCCGGATCCATTTCTCGCGAGCAAGATCCAGAGTGGACTCTTATCTCCTCTCGACATTATCAGCGTTCTGCGTCCTCCAGGATGCGAGAACCTTATGAGTGTCCTTGACCAGCTGTAACCTCGTCAGTTGTTTGTCTGCTTGGAGATCATGCACCATACTCAGGGACGACACACCTTTTTCTGCTTCACAAAAGTAGCCACTACTTCATCGATGATGTTGCTGACGTTACCATACTGGAAGCTCTCAAAGTTATGGAACCAACTCTGGCTTTTTGTTCACCCTAAGAGACTTGGGCCTTATTGTCGGCTACAGGTGGTGCGCGTTTTTGCTTAAGAAACGAAGTTTGCAGCTCGTCCAACTAAAGTAATACCTGCCTAAGCGTTCTCTTTAGACATTATGGAGTAGTTCTTGACACGAGCGATGCGATCTGCGGATGAAGACTGTGAACGGATTCGTGAGCTGGGATAGTGGTGAGAGTAAGAGTTAAGAGGTGGAAAGGGCTCTTTAGAAAAGGAGGCAGGAAGCGAAAACTTTGCTTCTAAGACAGAGTGGAATTGAGCGATACTTGTGCTAGGTTGAGTAGCATAACAAAGTTAATAAGCGAGCCACCCATGTTTTGTAGATTATCTTATTTACGCTTTACTAATTTTATATAGTTAGGTCTGGATCCTGCATATACTTAATGGGAAGCTTAACTAATAGCCTAGCGTACTAGGCTTATTATTAAGTTTGTATCATTAGACTATTTTTGCAGCACCTTTCAGAGCACGATTTAAAGCTCTCAAAGGGTAAGATAAGAAATAGAACAAGGTTACGGTTCTGCTCATAGTGAGTGCAGCTGAGAGTAGGTCCACAGGCCTAGAGCGTGGGTATATAAAGATTGGTGAGTTTCCCCGGCGTCATAACTGCTACAAACTTGTGCTTGAGCTGAATAGGAAAACACGTGAAGCAAAGAATTGCAAAAACAGTAAAGAACAAAGTTGGGCATTGTAACAGAAAGAGGGGTCCATAATAACAGACACAGATTTCTTTAAAGGAACGCCATGAACAAGTTTAAGATAGCCGGTGAAATACTAGGGAAAGCGGTTCACTATGATAGCGCTAGCTGTTCGTGATATGTGCTGACGATCTTTAGCAGGTTGATTGTTTGGCCTTGTCATAGGAAGAATGTGTACCACAAGGGATGGTTGCTACATGTTGCTTTTGCTACCTATGGCTGCAGTTGACGAGGAACCGTCTCCTCTCTAGTCTTTCCGTGCGAAAGCACAGTCACAACGAGTCTGCTCACAATAGACTCCAAAAAGGCAAGGATAGCAGCATTCCAATCCAGTGAGCCACGAAACGATAGCAGACTGTAGCCACTGTCGAGCTATCACACAGATTGGACAGACACCGATGTACTCATCAAGACTATTCAGCATATAGGATATAGCAGTAGGAGTTCTGTAGGATGGTTCTCCGTCAAGACGATGCAGCCTTCGTAGACGTTCCTGGCATGAGATGGATGAGGTTGGGTTTCATTCAGCGCGCGACAAGCGAGACTCCCACGATCGTGCGGAAAGACCCGCAACCCACCCATCCTTCATCATCTGTCAAGCGGCGAGATCAGACGGACAACCCCCCATGTATTACAGCTACCAGCAGGAAGTTTATTGTTCGGGAGATGTTTAAGGTAAGTACGATTATCCGGTGTGGCACGTTTGACTAATGGCATAGAACAAGTCAAGCTGAGTATTGTAGCGGCCGCATTGAGACACACTCATTCTCCTCAGTGCACCTCAGGCTGATCTGACATCCAAGTTGTCACTCACTGCTCTTTCTGCTTGCATCTGAATACTTTCCGCCCTTCCTCTAGAGTTGGATCTCCTTGAACCAAGTGGGATCCAGCATTACCTCCCTTTCGGGAATGAATTTCAATGGCAGCGTCAATGCCCTACTGAAAGCGGTCAATAGACCACCTCTTGTCTTTATGCCAAATTGGGACAAGGGTGACGTGGGAGAAGCTTTGATAGCTGCACTGTCTACTGGGTTCACTGCCGTGGACACGGCCGCACACTCATCACATTGCCATGAGGAGAACGTTGGCTCTGCAGTGGCGTATGCTCTGAGAAGACGTATTATCAAACGGCGGAAACATATTTTTGTGCGTACTGGACCTTTCCAAATCTCAGTGGGACTATGGGCTGAGATATTCTAGCTACAAACCAAGTACATGTATCCCTCGCGTCTGAGTACCATAGGTCTGAGTGCAGAAGAAATGCGCAACATCTCAATCACGCCGTTGAGTGACAAAATACACACTTCGGTGACTACGTCTTTACGCAATTTGTCAGTTGCAGACGGCCCTCAATTTACGCAAAACCGGTATATCGACTGCCTGCTGTTGCACTTGTCCGATCAAGCGGATCAAGAGATGTTGGACGCATGGGGTATTCTCGAAACTTTTGTACCCGAAAGGATCAGACATCTCGGAATCACAAATATGTCATTACCGATGCTCGAGTTGCTTTACAACAGCTCAATGATCAAGCCTGCGGTGGTACAGAACAGATTTCCCATGGCGAGAAAAGACGAGATTGCTCTTCGGAATTTCTGCGCGGATAGGGGGATCATGTATCAAACTTATCCGAGAATTACGAAAAAAGGAACCTTCTTGCAATGCAAGCCGGTGATGGCGCTTGCGCAAGCAGCTGCTGTGCCACAGACCAGGGCTTTGACTAGCTTGGTATTGAGTTTGCCGAACGTCGCGGTGCTGAACAGCGCTTGGAAGAGAATACGGATGCGAGAGGAAGTCGAGTTCTTAGCAAAGGTCGAACAATGGGCGGACGAGCATAACAGTGAGTGGGAGCGCTTGAAGCAAGAATTCAAGCAACATGCCGACATGAAAATTACGAGGCAAGTGGCGGAAGGAGAATCAAGGGGCTTGGATGAACGGCTCAAGAAAGTGCAAGGGAACTCGGAAGGAAAGGTGCAAACAGATGGGAGCAAAGCTGAACTTTGAAACGGCTAGCTATTTACATCTTGAGTTGTGAAGCTAGCTTTGGGATGCTTCTTCGGGAGGAGGGATTTCAGGCCGTCATCGTGGTCACTCGTAATCCCAACTTCATCTGTCCGTAGTCCGCCGTCGGAAATTGAACCGGCGTCCTCACAATCCTTATCTGTGGACGCATTTCCTGACGCTATCGACGCTCCCTCTCCATCATCTCTCTGATTTGTTTCGTCGTCTCCTCGTCCATCATTCGACATATCTGCCGGACCTTTCTTGTGCTCAAGCTGCTTCTTCAAGCCTTCAAGAACAGATTCCAGCCCCGCTTTGAGGTGTGGACTCCGCACTTGTAGAATTTGCCGTCCAAGCTCCGCGATCTTGGATTCGAGTTCTTCGGCCGCACGCGAAGCCTCTTCACTGCCTGCATCGGTATCATCGACTCCTCCGCGCTCACTTTCCTCGACCACTAGGTTTCCATCAAAGTGCCTAGCAAAATCGAGCGCCATACGTCGCTCTCTGATAGCAAAGACTACATCTTCAATGCTGTCCCACGATTCAGACAATGGTGCCTTCCCTGTCTTTTTCTTCTTCTCTTCACCAGAGAGCGCCCTCTTCCATGCTCTTGCAATCTCATTCACAGGGTTGCCGTACGCGCCGCAACCCCATGCACCCAACACGACCTTCTTCGCGCCTTTCGCCTGCAATATCCGCATCACCGCCTTCATCTTCCTGATGACCATCTCTCTGTCCTTGCTGTGCGCATACAAGCTCTGACCTGCCGCCCCACTGTCGGTAGTTCCATCCCCAGGGACCTCTTCAATGTCCGGGAACCTCAACATGCCTGCACTGACCACGTCTAGGAAGAACCTGTCCTTCTTGTGCAAGTCATTTGCATCCTTATCCCTGAAGACCAGTACATCTGGTGTATACACTGCACCCAACTCAGGCAGTCGGTAGAACGAATCGTTGAGAGACGGGTAGAGTGTTGTCCGCATGCATAGGAACTCTTCCTGGGAGGTAGCGCCGTTGAGAAAGCCGCCGCCAGGCACGAGCGGGGACGCCATGTTGAGGATGGCTACTTTGTCATTGCCATGACTATTTGCGACTTCTCTCGTAAGTTCAGCGGCCGCAGAGAGACTGTCTGTAACTTGCAGACGGATTGTGAAAGTCTGCTGCGGGGTTGAAGCAGTAGCCTCGTTCTTCGTCTTCAAAGCGCCGGTAGGTGATACAGGGGGCGGATCAACAATGAGCTCGGCGGAGTCGACTCCACGCCGTGCTCGAGGATTTGATGCTAGGAGCGCTGGTATCGTCTTGTTGACGGTTGCTTTCGCCTGTTTCGCCCGTGCATCTTTGCGGAAAGCTGCAGGAGGGAGGACGACGGTCGGTTCTGTTCTCCCCATAATTGGATTAGAGAAGTATATCTAGAGTGCAGGGTCCGCTCGCGTCGAGATGAGATCCGAGGAGGACCTTGTCGCCATCGTGACAAGATGCCGTGACGTAGGCCTAAATCCAACCTCCACCTTCTGAAAAATACTAGGACGCCGGAACAGCTCTCTACTCATGCAAGCACTGCTTTGGGAGCCACAGATACAGAAAGAGACGTTCACACACGGTCTCAGGGCATACAGAAACATGTTTCCGCCGTTGAAGGAGCTCAGTCAACCATCAAGGTCACCACGAGCTAGCCGGTTGTGGTATGGTCCGAATTTCCACACTTACTGCTCCAAATGGATGTGCTGGTATGAGCGTTTACTCGAGTATCAAAACCACTCGAAATTCCCAAAGACATGCTCGGACTGCAGTCAGACTGGACACGTCAGCTGTTTAATCCATGGACAATGGCAGCAAGCCCGTCGTGGATAGAGTCAACGAGCTGAGCGACTTGGAGCTCGCCGCTCTTCTGTGCCTTATCTGCAGCCAACATTGTATCATCCAGACCCGATCCGATCTGCTTGACGAACTCGAAGCAGAAATACGACTTGTACGGGCCCCTTCAGCGCATCAATAGACGTTGTTGTCTTACTTGAACCACAGATTTGCAGAAACACTTTTGGTCTTTCGTCTGCAGTGTTTGACTGCTCTGAAAAAGCTACGGTTGATGACTTCGGAAATGCCATACTCATTAATGATGAAAATGCCAACTCCGAACAGCGACCGAAGCCACAGACTGTAAGCTCCGTCCGTCTCTGTCGTTAAGCAATGGTGTTCTGTCTTTGAGGGAGTGCACAAAGCATCCGGTTCGGCTTGCGTTTGTTCCTCCCCATTAATCGCTTTGCTAGGCTTCGTACTTCGCCTCCGAAACGACACAAGCTCGGCCTTCAAGTCCTTCTCTATCTGTCGAAAATGGTCGCCGAGTTGCGGATGTTGTCATTGCAAAACATCTGAGCGTAGCCCGGCATCAGGTCCAAATCCAAACACTAGAGGTAGGACAACATAAGCATGAATTTCAATCATGCAACGAACCTTGGCTAAGCTTTGTGGCACAGCTTATACGCAATAAGCGAATCTACACCCGTACAGCCGTTCATACTGTGCCAAAGCGCTTTCTTTTCATTGCATTGCTCCCGTCAGATCCCGGCGTCAGACTGACTCCTCATCTGGTAAGCTCTTAGTATGTCATCTTGTGTGGTTGCAAAAGCATTGATGATCTAGACAGAATGATCACTTCTTCATCTCACATTTCCACAACCCGGAGGATGGCTTCGTCAACCTGGAAGACCGAATTTCCAAAGATGAGGGTTCTGATGATGCAGCATCTCTGTCCTCTGTAATCCACACGACAGCCCTATCTGCAGATACATCCGATAACCAAAAGAGCATGAGGCCTTTGCTCACATCAGAAGTATGATTCTGCCTGCTCAGCATTGCCCTGGATCATCAAGCTTACTCAATGAACAGAACGTAGACGCTTTAGCAGCCGCAACAGGAACGGTTCGTATCAGCGCAGAAGTACGTGCATACCTCCATAATATCATCGTTTTCATGCGGTTACATCGCGCCGTCGCAGGAGGCGTATCCGCACTTGCAACACGCCATTTCAACATACTTGCCAGGTAAGGGAATGCCTTTATCTTGCGTTATACGCCCAGATTTATGACAAACTTCTTGCGTGTCCGTGCCCGACTGACAATTTTCAAAGGGCACTTGCCCCTCTGCACAAGCTTTGCTATGTGCCCCCTTCACTCGTTGCTCTTGCAGCTCGTAAGGTCTATCCTCACCGGATCATCCTCACTACGCCAGAGAACGAGCGGAGCATGCAGTGGGGCAGCTCGCTTGAGGCTGTGAAAGAGCTTCTGAAAGGAGTGACGGTGGAAGACGTTGTTGAAGAAACGTTGACGGCGGTGGAGGTGCCGCTCTAGTTGTATTCACTCGAGCGTAAATTAGAGTTTCGAAATCAGAAAACAAGGTTACGATATATACAGGTATATAGTAGCAATGCATCTCACAAAGCGTAACGGCAAGGCCATCGCAGCTCACCAACCGTGACCATTCACTGCGATGCCACCACCTCGGTGATACATCGGCAATGAACGTCATTACTATGTACCATTTGGCTTGGTCCTCGAACAATTACACTGAATTGCAACAAACTGAACACACCTAATCAGAAGTTTCTCAAGTTCCTTATTCCAAGTGTGACTGAAATGGAGGACGAGAGAACTCTGAGTGCCGCTTTGGGTGAGGTACTGCCAATTTCTCGAGTCAGCACTGTTCCTACGCTGCAAGCTGACACCTCGAAGCTCGATGGCGACATTAACAACAGTAGTGACTCTGAGATACAAAAATCCCTCGAGGTGCGTCGGCATAGCACATCCATCTGTCACAGCACTGAGCGCCTCAGGTTGTGTTCAATTCAGAAAACACCCATCGGCGAAAGTCCTCGCTGACCTCATCCCAACATCCAAAACGACCGCTACACCGACGAGCCAAGACTAGTTGTTTCGTACACTCGCTGCTGGAGGAGCAGGAATACAATGGCGCGACCACGCCCAACCCGTCAGGCATTGAGCAGAACCGCAAGGCAGACAAAGATCCTCCGGGCACGCCAGAACCGGGCACTCAATCGAGGCTGCTCACGAAGAAGCAATTATCGGACATGGCGTACGGGATAAGAGAACTGGCGAAGCGGCTTGCGCACATACGGCTAAAGCTGAACGTCCAGAACGTCTTTGTGCTTACCAAAGCCTACGACGAGTCACTTATCAAATACACGAGGGAGTGCCTCGGCCTTGTCAAAGTCGAGAAGGAAGAGAAGGAGGCAGCTACCCGCGAAGTCAAGATGCCGAGCAGACGCCGGCGAGGGAGCCTGCCGCAGTCCCGGCTCAGAAGGCGCGATTCGACGGAGTTTTTAAGACTTTCTCCTGTTCGAGAGTTCATGGTGTGTAGCTTGAGATCAGAAGGCAGTGCCTCTCAGGTCACGTTCGGAGACTGACTTCCACTAGGCAGGAATTTACTTGAGCCTAAAGACCATCGTGCCGTTAACCGTCGCACCAAATCTGAATAGGGAGAGATTCAACGCATACAAGGGCTGGCTGGACGAGCAGGTTGCGCCGCAGTAATGAGGCGTTGGAGAGCTGCCGGCTAGTGCTCCCTACATTGCTTTCTGCGAATGGTCATCGGAAGGGCAATACTCGTGAATGGACGACAGACGAGAAACGACTAATCTTGAATGGGTTGTGGAGTCCCGGCATGATCACGAATTGGTCGAGGTGAACACTGTGCAATACTCAAGCTTGCATCAAGTAGGAATACCCCAGACAGCGCGCGTCTTTGCACTCTATCTCCTACAGCCCATCAAATTCGCTGCTTGCCACTCGGTGAGTCGGCATCTCTTGCCTATCAGAACCAGCTTGTTTTCTGTCGTCGATGAGGTGATAACGATCTCACGTCCATACAGACATATCAAGGGCAGGACTCGCAAGCCGAACCGCCAACGCCCCATCATGCTATCCTTGAAACAGCTTCAGGACGCTCAAAGCCATCGTACCATACACGAACAAGCAAAGAAGCCTACTTCGCGGCTCCGGGTATCTATTCAAGCGAACACGCGCACACAAAAAGCGCCCCAAATCTACCTTTCTCACCACCGACGTCTACCCACTCGACCGTATGGCCTTGCACCCACGATATATCTCCCTAACCTCGTAAAAGAATAGTCTACCTCAAACCCGCAAGCCATCCATCAACCTCATCCCACATCCTCCCCTCTCTAACCAGCCCGCCCGCCGCCTTCACACCCGCATAAACCTACACGATCCCGTCAGTCCCGTGCCAACACCTGCCCATCACCCAAGCACACAGAAAGGGGGGGAACGTCTTGACTTACAGCATCCCAGATCCCAAACGCCATCTCCAAATCCCCCCTGAAATCCACCGCATGCGGGAAGAATTTGGTGGCGCCCGTCTCCTTCGCCGCCTCCTTCGTCTGCTGAGCCGTAGGATTCGGGCTGCCGAGCAGCTCGCCGAGGTAGGACATGACCGCGATTCCAAGGCTGCAGTCGTTGTGCAGGAGGAACGGGAGGCTGTATCGCTAATCGTCAGCAACTTCCGGCAGCTGGGGCAAGATATACTTCAACCGGCAAGGGGAAGTGGCGTGAAGAAGGGATGCACTCACTTAAGTCCAATTTCTGTCAGAATCTTCCTGTTTCGTTCGCCGTCTCCATTTAGCAGCATTGTCGTGAGGCATACGTCCGCAAGATCATGCAAATCGTTTCGAACAGCGGAAATCAGCGAGTGATAGGCCAGCAAGTGTCGGCTCAGTGGACCCGTGTATCCGATGACCCTGTGGCGTAGTTGGCCGAGGCAGGCGACGCGGCTGACGAGGAGGGTATTGCGCTGCTCAATATCTAAGATTGCCGTTAAAAACTTGGTGCCCTGGTATGTGGGATTGAGAGGAGCATAGATACCTGAGCCCCGGAAAGGTGCGCCGGTGTAGGTGGGAAACATGTTTCTTGCGGTAAGAAGCCCGAGGCGGGCGAGCTCAACGGCGATGAAGACTGGCTCTTCTAGGTGGGGGTTTCCGTTGAGATGGGAGAGGGCGGTGTGGAGGACTTGACCCCAGCGGGTCAGGTTGTGTTTGTCGTCGACGTAGCCGCGGAGGTGGAGGACGCGACATGTGGTGTTGTAGTGGAATTGGAATCTTGATCGGATGAGCTGTGGCATGTCAGCATGGACGCGGCTGTACCGTCTTGGATCAACAAACATCATTCGGGTTTTTGCTAGAGATGGTGGTGTTGGCAAACTCAGGATCATGCAAGCTGTGTACGGAAATGCGAATGGAACCCATGCCCTGCTTGTGGTTAGTAATTAACACACTGTGTGGGTTCCCCATGATCAACGCTTGATGTTCATATACCTTGTACTTGTCAGGATCGTCAGCGACTAGATCGCCCTTGTAGTTCCAGCTCGCAAGTAGAGGCTTCGGATCAGGCAAATCCTTCATGCCAATGATCCTGGCATTACTAGGGTCGAACCAGCAACGGAGCGTCACATCACTGTGTTGGTAGAAGCGATGAAGAGAGTGCGAGAGAAGCGACAGAGTAGTTTTCCGGAGTTCGGTCAACTGGTCTCGGACGAACGCGCGATACTCCTCGTGATCTCCGTTGTCCAGAGGAGGAAGCTCTATAATTTCCCCCGCGGTTCTCCAGTTCAGCACCCGTGGACCAATCACCCCTCTCGAGAGGTAGAAGTACATCTCATCTGGTAAACGTCGCCCGATGATGTCGTGCATGTCTCCTGAAGCACTCTTGACGTCGAAGGGCTCGACCTTGCCTTCCGCTGTGAGCACAACGTGATGCTTGACCGCCAGCCGAGCCCGCTTATACCGGTCCAAATAGTTCATAGCACGGAGTTGAGGATCATCCTGGTAGTGAACGCAGACATCAACACCGGTGTGGCCAAGGCCCATAATCATGTCGACCGCACGCCGAAGTCCGGAGGGTTTACGCTGCGACTGCGAATTAAGCTGCGGAATTGTTGGAAGGAGCGCGGATCCGAACAGCAGACACGCGTCCACGAACATGTCAGAGCTGATGTTACCGAGATCGGCCATACAGGCGCTGCGCTTGATCGAGGTGAACTCCCCAGTGCTGAAGTCCCACCCGGTGATGAATTGGTGAACGTCCCAAAGGAGAAGCTCAGAGGAGCCGATGACAGCATCCACGTAACGACCGTCTTGCTCGAGATAGGCCAGCTGCAACGAGTCAGCAAGATGCGGAAGCGGACCACACTCTTCAGCAAACCCACTTGAGCCCAAGCACTGTAGGGTGCGACTTGGAAGGAGACCTTCTCGTCGTATAGAATAACTTGTAGATACCGGAATAGGTCCTCCGCCCGCACAGCGTCTACATGACTGTTAGTCTCATACAACAGCCCCTACCGCTGTATGCGTACTTGAGCTGCCAAACTTGTCCACGGCCTGCTGAGCCTGACCCGAATGATACAGGTCCCAAGCTTGCTGGTTGATGCGCGCTGCCTGTTCAGAGTGGTCGAATGGTGCATCCTGTTTGCCCACATCCAGGCCACCGAAGACGAAGATGGGGGTAATGCCGCAGTCTTTGAACCTCTTGACGTCGTTCTGGACGGTATCCTTCATGGTGAAGGGCCGGCCTCCGAGAGCTGGCAGAAGCGGCTCCTTAAGGTGGGGAGTGTTAAGCATGCGGTTGATGTAGAATGCTGCTTCAATAGCGACCCTGGTGTCCTTCAACTCGTCCAGCGAATGCGTCTCGGTCAGGTTGACGCTCCATTCTTCGAAGTTCCGGATCATGGTGGAGTGAGGTGTGCGGTGCCGCTTGTGGCTGCAGTCGTTCGATACAGCAGAAGAGATGGCAAGGCGGTTGTGTTGCAGCGTACTGCAGAGCTGTATAACGCTTAGAGATGTCTTTCCCCTGTTCTCTCAGGGCGAGATGTTGGATACGACAAACAAACTTGGAGATGGTGGTTTGATTGCTTCAGATCAAGCAAGCAAACAGAGCAAACCCCAACTTGCGCCCTGCGCCTCGCCATCCGTACATATGTAACTCCATCCGCCTCATCCTCTCAATCACAGCAGTCAAAGAACATGGCTGTAGAAAACAATGGAGAAGCTCTTAGTCTTCCTATTATCGACGTGTCGTCGTCAGATAGTCAGACCGCCAAGGACATTCTAGATGCAGCCTCACGATATGGGTTTGTTTTCATTAAGAACTATGAGAGTTATCTATCGTCTGAACAAATCACTGCCATGTTTAGTTTGGTAGTTCTCAGTACTGGTGTTCTTTCGCCGTGATCTGTTTGGTCTGACTTTCTCAAAGTCTCGCAGTTTCTTCAAGTCTCCTACAGAGGTCAAGGCGGAGTGCTCTATCAACTCCAGCAAGTCGGGAAAGAACCGTGGTTGGCTTGGTATGTACGGCGAGACGCTGGACCCGGGCAACCAGAAGGTAGTCGCCACCCCTTGCCAACCTAATCGCCGGTCAATTTGCTATTCTTCTTTTGCAGAACTTTGTGCAGATTTTGTGGTGCTGTGTCTACAGGTCCTTCAGATTTATCGAGACCACCGCAGATTGCAGGTAGCCAAGACTAACTCAGCTACACCCCAGCGAGGCGACTTCAAGGAGTAAGAGCTTTTGTACCGAGCTTCGCCTCTCCTGCTCCTGTCTGAACACCATGCCAGAGCCTTCAACATCGGTGAATACAGCGCCTCCGGCAAAGCACAGCAACCACTGCCCTCACCGCTCGCGCCCCACGACGCCCGCGTCGGCCACTT
>Ga0181470_100099_pt2 | contig 16394 bp, 15 predicted proteins | sample InSIn5SAF170_FD_119082 | JGI IMG/M metagenome (GOLD analysis project Ga0181470, IMG submission 119082) | Clean room microbial communities from NASA Spacecraft Assembly Facility at Jet Propulsion Laboratory, Pasadena, California, USA -... ...
GTGAGGGTGTGTAGTCTGATCCCAAAGAACCGAGTTCTTCAGGCTCGTACTGTGGGGCGGGGGAATCTATCACCTCATCGCCCTGAGCAATGGCGATCTCGGCTTCATTGTCGACGTCGAACATGTGGTCGAAGAGATCAGCCATGTCGTTCACTTCTTTGTTGTTGACCGGTGCTCCGAACAAGCTTCCTGTTGTTTGGGATGGAGCGCCGCCAAACAAGCTAGGGCTGGCTGACGGAGGCTTAGAATTGCCAAACAAATTGCCTCCAGTCGACGAAGGCTGAGAACTGCCAAATAAGCCACCCCCGGTCGACGAAGATTGAGAACTTCCAAACAGTACTCCCGTCGTGGTTTTCTGCGGTGCAGAGCCTAAACCGCCAAAGAGACTGCCGGTACTCGATGCAGGCGCAGTGTTTGTCGTCGTCCCACCCGCCGATCCGTCAGGTTTTGGTGCTGGCGCTGTCGCTTGCACACTCCCATACAGACTACCACTTGTAACGCTATTGGGATTTCCAAATGGCGAAGAGTTGGTACCTTGACTGTTCGGTGCTGCAGAGCCAAAGCCCGTTGTCCCCTGACTTGGTGATCCGAAGCCAGAGCCAGATGTGCCAGTACTTGGAGCACCGAATGAGAAAGTAGGAGGCTTTTGTGCATTTGGTGTGCTCGACACAGCACCAGTCGTTGTATTTGAGCTCCATCCTACCGGCGCTTGCTCGGGCTGCTTCATTGCTTGTTCCTGCTTGATCTTCGCTTTCTCCTCCGCAAGCCGAAGTGCCTCGAGCCGCTTGATTTGCTCTTCGTATTTATCGAGCCTCTCTCTATTTCGACCACTTGAAGACTGTTGCTGATTAGATCCAATAGAGACGCCCGGACTAACGTTTGGCGTCCCTGGAGACATCTGGGCAGGTGCACTGGACCTTCCATACCCGGTCTGCTGAGATGAGATTGGCGGGCTATACGCAGGAGGAGCGTGTTGCGACGGTGGCCGCTGTTGCATGGGCGGCGGCATAGAAGAATGTGGTGGCCGTGTCTCATAGCTTTTCGTGTATGAGTCGTCAATACGGCTCCTACGGCCTTTCCTCTCCTCTTCGTCTAGTTTTGAAACACCTCTCTTCCAAAACGGTTCCCCACCCTTGTGCAAATGGCGAATATATGCAACAATTTCGTCTTTGATGGGGGAAATATCATGGGGTCGTATGCCCTCCCACTCCAGATCTTTGGCGATTGCATCCCAGGCATAGTTCTCTTTGGCTAAGACCGGTGTGGGCTTTGGTCCAAAGTCATTGGTGAAGTCAGCAAAACTCTTCGACCCAGTTGTTTCATACCCTGCTGTAGAGAATTGCGTCTGAGCGCTTTGCTGTTTCTGCTCAGCTCCTCTGAGTGCATTTTTGATTAGCCCTTCTAGTCTCCCGAGGCTTGAATGAGTAAGGCTAGTAAGGAATATATTTATGCTCGCCGTGTGAATAGCCAGCTTATCGCGCGGGCTATTTTTGTTTTGCAACGAGAATTTGACATGCTCCAGAAATTTCGATTTCTCATTCGAACCCAGGGATGGGAATTTGCGAGTTAGAACATGTAGCTGTTCCAGACCCTTGGAACAATTCTCGAGTAGTATTCGTAGACTTTCCTGTCGCTGTGGAGACGCCAGTAGTATAATAGAGTTGGGTGAGTTGGCTTCTTCGGCCAAAGCTCGCAGAGTCGCATTCAAGCTCAGTACCTCCAGGCGGAGGCCCTCAAATTCTTTTGGTGCATCCTTCAAAGCGTTGTAGGCACTAAAGGCCAATTTGCTGCAAAAGATCACATCGCCGACGCTGAAGCCCTGTAGTATATGATAAGCATCGCGAGGTAGTCAAGTATGCCACTTCTACCGTGCGCACGAGACAGAAATATAAGGCAGCTCTAAGGGATGCATCAAGGCCAACTACGGTCAAGTGCTAGAAGAAGTCGATCCACCTACTGCATGCTATCAGCTTCTGCGTGGAATAGGACACATATTGGTCTAGCTACCAAATGACATGATGAACGTCTACTCTTAGTCACAAAGCGACTTCTTAATCATTGCTTCATATTATGAGTCTAGGTTGCCACGACTGTAGTAGTCGAGAGAGAGGCGTAAGGCTTTCGGCGATAAAATTAGCACCTCATCCGAAGCAGACTTGGCGCACGTGTTATTCACGTGTGGCATCTCCGAGATGCGCATACTTCAGCATCAATGCACCAGCCTGTCATTGATAGTCGTTATCAATTACTTAACCTGCCATGGACGATTCGGGTCTACCAAGCCATAAATCTGTAGCATTACGTGTAGCATGGTCTATTTCAAGATTGATCTTCTGTCCCTGAGCAAGTCTAAATTTTCAAGTTCCTGATAGACTAAGTTTTGGGCGTAGGCGCATAAGAATTGCCTGGAACATAGCCAGTACATTCCAATTCTTGGACCACTTTAAGGACAATACCACCTATTTTAGTAAACACATGTAGCCGGCATAATCATCTTGAGAGTGGCAATCAGTAAGGTTCTTGAAGCAAAGCTAATCAAAACCGCCAACTACAATTCAAAAACGGCTAGGGCGCTCGGCAGACTGGCAAAGAGGATTTCACAACAGAGAAGCTGAAGGCATTGTTGCATATCCGTTCGACTTAACAGGGTCCAAACACGGTCCTGAGCTGCGAACCGTAACCTGGCTGGCGTGCGCGCAAGTATGGAGACTTCCCTGATGATACAACATGTGCCGAGTTTATTTTCTGTGGCTATATGCTGACGACCGACTGATGATATCGTCCCCAAATCCGAGAAGCCATTTATCGTGACAAAGCATTAGTGCTTGATATGCATGGTTCATTGGCCGAAAGGTGGAGGTTGATGCACGACCAGGATTCTCCACGAACTTAAAGCGCCTCTTTGTGGAGAAAGTCTTGGGTCGCCCATGGTGATTGGCGAGCCTCAGCAGCCCTCACCTTTGGCTGAAAATCATATCCGAGTCGAGCGGGGAGATCTGCCGCTTGGCTCATGTCTGGTCATGATAAGCAAAACAAAGCGTGCAATGTTAAAGCAGTGTCACGATGCCCTGACTTCTTCTCGGTACTCCATAATGGCAAGCATTTACCGGTTACCAGTGTCGCTGATGTCCCCTGAACATGCGGAGCGCAAGAGAGCCCAGGATAGGGTTAATCAGCGATATTCTCGCGCAAGAAGGAAATCCAAGGTCGAAGAGCTTGAGCAGACCAACAAGAATTTGCTCAAAAGACTTGCAGACGCGGAAGCTGAAATTGCTAGGCTCCGCGATCGTGAAATAGCAGTCCGCAAAGTGCTAGGAGACGCAGCTCTCAACTCTGCTATTGGGAGCGAAGCACTCGACGCCCAGGTGGGGCAAATTCAAGTGTGTACAGAGGGATCTCTTGGGGAACTCGCTCTACTGTCAAGAACGTCTACAAGCAGCACTTTGCTGTCCGCATCAACAGCAACATTGGAGTCGCCGCAGTCGCTCCAGGACATCACGATCGGCTCACCATGTCTCTGCCCCACACAACAATTCTCCAATGCCTGCGATCTTAACCCTCCATTCGACTTCGGAGAAACTTCTACCTTCAGTCTCCTCGCTTCAATCTACATTGAACAATCCACGAGCCAGGATCTCACGCCAGCAACGCATTGGCATACAACTTACGATGTTATACCTCAGTTAGGCTCATATGAATCGATACAATCCCCATCGATACACAAACATGTACTTGACAAGCACCCATTACCGTTGCACTTCCAGGCGAAACCACTACTGGGTCAGCTAGTATTGCAAAATCCCGAGAAAGGACGGCAGTGGAAGATGCGACCTGTCGGTCATCAGCACAACGAATTGACGCAGCCATCCTTTCCTAGCATATCCTCGTTACTCAACCCGCGTTCGGTCGATGATGCGGAGATTCTTCCCGCAACAGCAGTGAGCGTTCATGTCCGCGAGACTATGCTCACTTCCTTCACTATCCGTGTGGCTATGCATTACATCGTCTCCATGCTCTTGAGATGGTACGCGACGCTCAGCGAAGATGCGTATCGAGCCCTTCCAGAAAACATGCGGCCTACTGAGCTTCAACAAACGGTCCCGCATGCTCCTTGGATTGATCTTCTTGTCTGGCCAGCAGTGCGAGATGCCGTCATCAGGCAGATGCAGAGAACCCAAAGCCGATTAGACGACCTTCAACGCCTAATCAGCACCACATTGCGTATTCACTGGCCATACTCCGACGCTGATGTCTTCTTGTCATCGTCTGATGGGAAGCAGATGGTTTTGAGTCCCCTATTCGTGAGCCACATTCATGACAGCCGGGTAAGTCGTGTCATGCCTGCAACTGTGAGCTCCCCAGCTGACACCAAAGGGCACAGAATTGGACTGTGGACCAGATAGTGGTCGAAACTTTTCCCTCAATGGATAGCATTCCGATAAAATGAGATCAAATTGAACAAATCCTCGGACAGAAATCGTACATGGAGACCTACTATGATTTTGCCTTAGTTATCGACCCCTTCTCGTTCTGACACACGAATTGGTGTTGCGAGAAGCGCCTAATTTAACCTTAACTTGTTCAGTTAAGACCAGCAAGCTATCCTACACACAGCATGCATGGATTCCACATTTCGCAAAACATATAGCGGCCGTGCTGATTATGATACATTGCAATTTCGAAACCAGAATCCCTAGGGCGAGCCTGAGGCGTCCGCCGTCTTCCTTAACGTGGTTAAACGACTTGTCAACGTGAAATCGCCTCGATGTTCAACCGATTGATGTTTGAGTTGCAAACGATAGCATTGAACCAAGGAATTCCTCGAAATAGTTGTGTATGCGGATCATGACAAGCTAAGCAATAGGCTACAGGCATTGCCATGGTCCTCTGGCACAGATCTTGAGATATCTCTTAGGGCAAGGCTCACAGGTTACCTACGATGTGGGACTTTAAAATTGTACAGGCGTGCCGGCAGACGAGGATTAAACATGGCGGAAATTAAATCACAGAACGGCAGGAGGAGGAGTTGTTGGATGTTCCTCACTATCCTGTCTTCTCTAGCTATGCGTGGGTTCGTTTCGCGAGCGAAAACCTGGCGTATGTCGCTCGTCATATCAAGGCATGGTCAATTGGACAACATTGATACAAGTAGTCCGCCGCCTCTCTCACCTCCTACAAGTAGTCTGGCTAAGATAACGTTTACAAAGGACTTTGTCATTCAGGGTTGATGAAGAAAAAGGAATGAAGGCAAGGACAGGCACAGAGAAGACACTTTGTTCTGCATATGCATTGATTGCATAAAGTGTGATGACTGATGGAAGCTAACCGTGTGCTGCACACAAGTCTCCTCTCTCGAAAGATTAGTTGCGGACAGAATGGGAGCTGACAAGATCCACGTTCCTGGACGGCCTAGACCATCAACGATAGTTCATTCCGACTCTAGTATCGCAAAAGCTGTTATATCAAGTCTCTGATACACGTTGGCCGAGCTATAACAATCTCTCGATAGATCACGACATCTATCTCGGTGGCATTGAATCTTCAGACACGGTGTGCGGGTGATCCACAACACTTCCAGCTCTGGAGAAGATCACACACCAAGCGCGGCATGATATGGGATCTCCCAATCGTGTCTTGCTGCTTTCAAGGCATCCTGAACAGTCAAAGGCAGAAGCGATCTATATTTGCATCGGAACTTTCCATCGCTCCTGATTGCTTGGCCTTTTGGTGTTCTTACGAGGTGCTCTTCGCTGATTGGGTGGGTTGCGGACAGCCCCCACACTCCACATTGAGCCTCAGCCTTGCGTGCAAACAGCGATTTGGTCTAAATTCGATGGTATTGGGCAGTGGAAGTCTTGATCATCTATAAGAGGATACAAGATGGTTAGAAACTCTTCTCCCTGAGCTCTCCATGTCGAAGCTGAAAATATCTTACTTGCTTTATGAGGAGTATTAAAGTCGCGGTGCCCAAGGACAATGGACTAGCTACAATCCTATCAGTCCAACTCATCTCCGTACACTCACCCTATATACTAAATCAGAAGTCTCAATGAAGTGCACCCTCGTCCTCATTGCTTTGGCAGCTTTCGCCACGTCAAAACCGCTCTTCAAAGCCGGTGTCCCAGGCAGCGGCTGCCTTATAATCGACGGAATCAACTGCGATAGTGTTGGACTTGAGACCAGCGGCGAAAGGCCTATCCGCGAGGGCAGTGCTCCCATTTGTAAGCAGGTAGAGTGCGAGAAAAGTGTACGTTCCCTTATTGGCCAAACGGTCTGAACGGTGCTGACCATTCAGTAGTGCAAGTCCGTTGGCAATATTGGCGGGAAATGCTTTGATCGAATGTGCGCTTGTATTGCGCGATAGATTTAGGGCCGGGGCAACGTAGTGATGATTCTAGTGCAATCTGATTTTCGTGAAGTCTAGCTGACCGTGCATGGGATTGGTTGCTAGCAAGGAATGTTTCTCCTGAATTGTATCGCCATGGCTGATGGGATGGTTCTTTGGGATCAAAGTATGAAATACCAGAGCAATTTATCTTCTTGCTCGTCCATGAATTTCTTAATTCGAACTGCACACTCGGTCTCCATACAATATTTACTTTACATTGACGTGCTTGTTCTGCTGATTAAGTCGTACTTAACGTTCGAGTCGGTTGTGAGAATTGACTAGATCTAGCCTTCTTATTATAGCTTCATACTTCGGGTTTGAATGTCCGGGCAATCGTTGTTCAGATCTGGATTCTTGACCCCTTTGGATGTCCCATATCGGCAAGTACTTTCGACGCATGTGTCTTGCAAAGTCAGGACTGTAATGTATACAGAAGATTAGCTCCAATTGACGTGGGCCTAGTGCAAGACTAATCCACATTTGGCAGTGGTTCCCAATTTGGCAGCTGATCGACTTCATGCTCTTTTCTCCGAGCTTCTGAAAAAGTTGCACATTGCCAATACCGTCACAGCGATGCATAATACGCAAATACATGCTTCACCTCCTACGCAAAAGGTGTGAGAACCCAGTTTCGTCCCTAGAGTGCGTGTCCTCCGCCCATGTATGAGAAATGAGTTGCGGACTGTCGGTGCTCCAGATCTTTAAAAAGATCTGTTTCGGGCACCGAATGAGCATGCCCGACGATCTAATTAATGGGATTTACAATTTTTGTTCCTGGTTTGGGGTAACGATGCACGCCGACTAATGTACGTAGCATGCAGTCTATTCTGCACCATCGCCTGGGATGTACCAGTTGATCACAACCAATCTCTTGCGAATAGGAAGCTATACCACGACCTATCTTGGTGGCGCGACAAAGCGACCCACCTGATGGAATAGAGTAACCACTACTGTACTGTAGTGCTTAAGGATCTACAGTTCTTGGCCTCGCAATTGTGCCGGACAGACCAGGATTCTGCCGAGGCAACAGTCTAGATGCTGTTACATGACGAACACCCGGTCATCTCAAGATATAGTCATCCAGAAGTACATCTTCACCTCCACAAAACAGACACTCGCCTATGACATTAGAAGCATGGAGAAAACATGTGAATAAAGATTATCAGAGTGGAGCGAACACACTTATGTTTCAGTGACATCTAGTTTGATTCGCTTCTATTCAAACTGTTCAAGACTACTACTATAGTCGGAGTGTTCACAACGCCCACAAAATGCAATAGTGTAACGCTACCAAGTTTGAAAATCATCAGGCGTTAAGTCGCGTACCAGACACAACAGATAATTCGTTAACATTCCGCCTGCCCAACCTTCACTATGAATCAGTGGATGAGACAGAGCTCGACGAAGAACCCTTTCGAAGTGACGCAGTCGCCTGATTTAATGGTGCTGATGGACCCGACCGCCGACGAGCAGATTTCTGTGCTAGCTCAAACTGCTCCTTTGTGTGTTGATGCATGGTCCTACAATACGATTAATAACATTTCATCATATAGGCATGACTGGCGCTCACTGTGAATATCTAGCCATAGCGACTTCTGGGTCAGCCAGATCATGCTGGCGTGTGTAATCGTGAGATGCAGACATTGGTTCTGAAAAGTCGCCTTGAATATACACGTCGTTGGTTTGAGCGATCGAGCCCATGAGTGTGAATGTTATTGTTTGGAGGTGGAGAATTTTCAAGTTTTGTAAGTTGAGTTGTTTGTGGATGTTGTTGGCTAATGTGCATGTGCACGACGATAGCAGCGGCCGCCTTTTATTATGTACCAATTTCTCGAGGCAGCCCGACTGTACATGGTGGAGAGGACCCTGACGTTTCTCATCCCTACCCGTACTACGCCATCAGCAGCACAGATCGACACCAAGGCCGGACTACTGCATCATCCAGAATCTTTGATGGCCGGCTCATGAACATGGATGTCTTAATCGCAGCAACACGATTGGTGGTCATGACGCATGATGGTCGAAACTCCTGCCTCGCGAGCAGCGGCGACAAAAGAAGGGTCTCAGGTAGTCTACATGATCGGCGGAAAGTGAAGTCAGACTCCACACCTGTGCTCACGGATTCCCGCCGTGATGGCAATCTGCGTCGAGCCCGGAAGCGATATTTTGTCCATGGACCCTGGATATTGATTCAAGTTCGCGAACTAATGAGTTGGTGCTCTGGAGCTCACAGCTGCGGGCGCATGACCGATGACATTCTACACCGGAGCGACTGAAAGTAGGTGTGCCTGAAGCGTCTCCAGCCCGTGCACAACCTTCGAAGAATACATCATCAACATACGGAACCACAACCAGAGCTGCTCTCACAGGACAAGGAAGACTGGAGCCGGTCGCCGTCACAGGCAGGAGTTCGCCACGAGGATGAGCTCACTGGTTGCACAGATGAGGTTCAGGGGAGGCAAGCATCTCTCAAGCGGCCGGGGGATTTTTTGGTGGCTTTTGGACCCTGAAAAAGCGGGAACCTTTAACAATGATGTCAGCCCGTAAATCCTTCCCTATCCACTCTCATTGGTAGGCGCCACGCTATTCCTTCAGAGGCCGAAATCAACACCATAGACCAGGCTTGGGGAATCTGAACTTAGTACCGCGCTGAATTCAAGTATTAGTTTAGACTACTGTTTCGCATTTCGCGCTACGCGGAAAGCGCTGTCATGGCCTGCATGAGTAGCACTTAAGATGTCAAGGCAGCGGGAATACGAAGCACCAAGCAGTAAAAACCGCCTCCAAAAGGACGTCACACGAGGTTGTTGAGGAGTCGAAGATCATTCCATGCACGGGCTGCTGTGCTTAGGAGCTGCAAACCCAGCGGAATGGTTGTGTTCCTCCCGTGTCGACCCTGTAACAAGCAATTGCCAAGCCCTACGTCACGCGATAGCCAATGGCGTTGTCAAGCGTTGAGGTAAGATTGGTTGACAAAAACTACACTGCTCACAGAAGATCATGACGAAGCGGCTTCCCTTCGCCAGTGGGAAAGGACAACGTTGGATTAGAACACGAGTCAACAGATGAGCTTCAAAATAGGGCCATCACGCTGCAGTACTTGGTGGTCTGGCTGTCTATTTCAGGATTACTAGTCAAAACGAACAAAACGAAAGCTAACAGGGCCCGCGTCAAGGAAAGCATACGCCATTCTTCCAGAAAAGGACAGTATGGGATTGTGGATGGGCCACTAAGAAGTGCGTCGGAATTCTGATAGCTCTCGTAGCGCGGCTTCAGCTTACCATGATTCGTCTGTGAACGAATCACATAAAATGTTACGCAATCTGCTCAAATCGACGTCACCGCTTCAGCCTTGACATCAGCCTACTCTGCTGTATTCCCTGGATGCTAATTTTCAACCCTGCCTTTTTCCAATTCCCGGATTATGGGTCATGTGTTTTCCTGTCTATCTGCAAACCACCGCTCACCTCCCCGTGGTCTTTGGATGTGTCCATATTCTAGGGATGAAATCTGAGAAGTTAAGCGAATGCCTTCACATGGATAAACATCACATATCATCATTTGAGGATACAGTACCCGTTCACCAGATCCACTTCTTATGACGGACTAGTGCGCGATCAGTACGAAACACAACTTTCTTTCAACTGACGAAAAGTTGTTGTCGTCGTCCAGTAACAGCCATGGTGGTGACTGATCAGATGCCCACTCTTAATGACGAAGCCGAGGGCGATTGAGGAGTAAGACAATGCACAATACATTTATCGCTTATAGCACCTCGCTGAGGTACCCAATTAAAATGACGAGCTGTGCGGCGATCGGAAGGGTTCCCACCACTTGTGACAGCTCGCCTATGGAACATGATGTAGACGCCCCACTTTCTCAGTAGCAAGCCACCTGCCGTTAAACAGCCAGCTGCTGTGTTGTCATCTGTTTGCTTCGCCGCTCCACTAGGAGATATTTCGTGCCTTCAACACAGGACCATGTTGTGCTGGATGTGCAAGAAATCAAGACTTGTTTCTGCAGCTTGATTCAAGAATTCGGTAATACACGCAGTGTGATTTTTCAGCACGAGGCTATCTTCGGGCAATGATAACGTTCAACGATCCTTTGGTGAACAGCTGTGTTTGTCCCTACGACGTTGGCATGTTAGCCCTCAAGCTCAAGCCGTCCTTCCCTAGAGAGGCTCAAGTCTAATCGAGCCTCCCCTCACTGCCTGCAGGCAGAATCTGACATCCCGAAGCGTTCCCCAGCTATTTTCGCCGGCCGTATAACCACCTTCATCGAACTGCTCGAACCGCTTTGGAACAGCCTGTCGAACCAGTCTCCACCAGCTTGCAGTCGAGGAAGAGGATATGAATTGGACAAACACATGCGTTGCCTGAAAAAGACAACCAGCCGTATCTGGATCCAATTCTTGGAAGTGAGTATGGAGTGGTGTACCTTCTCATTTCGTACAACGTTAGCACGGGCATTCTCGACGAGGACATTTGCGATTGAGCTTGCTATGCATTCTCTGGAAACATGGCATATGCTAAATTTGACGATTCGCGCTGTCAGGATGCTGAATTAGTACACACTCAAAGTTCTAGACGAGGCAAAGAACACTTACATCTCTGGCTTACACGCCCAACCCTCCACTCTCATTTGCCAGTCCAACCTCCATGGATGGCTTTCCTGCTAGTGATCAATCTGCACCTGTTCTCCGATACATATAACTGCACCAAAGCTTGGAGTGATCAAGCTCAAGAAATAAGATCGGCCACGTTCATCGGCATCTCATCAATCTGTGTTGAGTAGTACACTGCCATATGTTAGTCGTTGTATGCATCGACCAGAAACCAAACTTACACTCGATATCGCGCAGAATGCGCACGTCATCACTGGTCACAAAATTGATGGCGACACCTTTACGTCCAAAGCGACCGCTTCTGCCAATGCGGTGGATGTAGTTCTCACGATTGCTCGGCAGATCATAATTGATGACCAGTGACACTTGCTGAACGTCGATACCTCTTGCCCAGACATCCGTGGAGATAAGCACACGCGAATTGCCCTGCCTGAAGTCCTGCATAATGCTATCTCGCTCTTTTTGGGGCATCTCTCCGTGCATCGAGCTGACGGTGAAGTTGGCTTCACGCATTTTGTCGGTAAGCCAGTCCACTTTGCGACGCGTGTTACAGAAGATGACGGCTTGCGTGATCGTGAGAGTGTCATAAAGATCGCACAGCGTGTCGAACTTCCACTCCTCCTTTTCAATGGCAATGAAGTACTGCTCAAGACCTTCAAGGGTCAACTCATCACGCTTGACGAGCACACGTACTGGATCGGTCATGAACTTTGTGGTCATCTCGAGGACATCGTATGGAAGCGTGGCAGAGACGACGACGACTTGCGTTGCTGGTGGAAGGTAACGGTAGACATCGTAAATCTGCTCACGGAAGCCGCGATTGAGCAGCTCATCAGCCTCGTCAAGAACAAGCATCTTGATGTGGCGTGTGCGTAGATTGCGGCGGCGGATCATGTCGGCTACGCGCCCTGGTGTGCCCGACACCACATGTTGACCATAGTCGAGCTTCCGGATGTCCTCGCCAACATTCGTGCCACCAATGCAGGCATGACATTGGACATTCATGTAGTCGCCAAGAGCCATGATGACAGACTGGATCTGTGTAGCAAGTTCGCGGGTCGGCGAGAGTACCAATGCTTGTGTCTCGCGTACGGCGGTGTCGATAATCTGGAGGATGCTGATGCTGAAGGTGGCTGTCTTGCCAGTGCCGGACTGAGCCTGCGCAATCGTGTCGCGGCCCTTGCATATCTGGACGATGGCACGTGATTGCACGGCGGATGGAGACTCGTACCCGTACGCATAGATGCCACGAAGCAGGTTTTCTTTGAGGTGCTAGAAGGGCACTATGAGCGAAGTCTGTGGTCTTTCAGCCTGGGTTGAACTTACCATAGCCTCAAAGGTGGGTGCTACGCTGACCTCCTTGGAGGACACGAACTCCAACTTGTCATCAGCCTTGCGGTCGATTCCCTCAGCCATGGTTGCAGCTCTGTACGATTGTTAAAAGGTGTTGATTTAAAGATTGCGGGCGACGGCGACACTCTTTGCGGTCGCGGTCGCTAAGAAGATTTTTGTGGGGCTCTTTCGGCCTGAGCCAGGCTGTAAGGCTTCAATCCAGGCCATCGGGAAGTAGCTCACTGTTGTCCCGTTTCTCACTCAAGACTTCTGCTTTTACATAGATTCATCGTTGATTTGAGCACGAAGTCTATCATACACGAGTCTGAGAAGCCTGGCAGCATCGTCCTCGCCAATTTCGTTCATTCGCGCTTACATCGTGAAACAATGCTTCCACGATGATTAGCTCGGTACTACGGTTCGTACTCGCGAATTGCATCTAAATGATCGCAGTCATGGAATTCTGCATGGCATTCTCACAATGTCGTAAATTCTCGCTCTGGCTATTTATCCAGATGCGTACATCTGTTTGTCACAGCGGAGTCTACCCCTTAGATCTCGAGGCTGCCAAGCTGGAATAGACTCACCACCGTTGCTCGCACGGACCCAAGATTCGGATATCTCATCTGACGAGTACTTTGCCCTATAGCTTTCACGCAAAAATCTCCAGCGGCTAAACAAAAGAGTCTCCGATCGGTGGCGCAGCCTTCTGCGCATTCTGGAAGGAATGATGACCTGAAACATTGTGGCTACAGCTTGCCCACTTGTCATAGACCTAGATGCTGTACCTGCGTCGTGCACGCAGCACTACACCACGTATTTATTGGATCCGAGCACGCCCGGAGCGCTCAACCGGGCGCATGTGCTGAGCGATCCTCCTGATGTGTGCTCTGGGTTACGCTCGTTTAAGTAGGGCACTGGTCTGACTTGCTATGACTATGCCCCACTGGATGTGCCTCCTCACGTAGCTGGGCTTACTGTCTATACTTGTTGGTGGCCCTACTCTCCTCATTTTGCTCCAGAAGCCAAGCAACGCCACCTCGTAGTCATGCATCGTGAGACCTCTGATGCTCGGTAGAGCCAGACCTGACCGTGAGATACTAATCTCGGGATGCAAGAAATGCCTGGATGCCCGACTACGGTCAGATCATTCTCGCTACTATAAAGATGGAAGATCATGGACGTTGTAGAGCATCACTTACTATCCAACTACAACCACAGTCACTCGTTCAAAGATACTCACCACATTCGTTACTCCACACTCATTATCATCAGTCATTACAGATAGTGTCGTTGCTCAATAACCAACCATCATCATGAAATTCAGCATCATCGCATCCGCTGTCGCTTTCGCGACCTCCGCCGTCGCTGCCCCAGCTATGGAGGCCCGCGAGGCTGACCCTCTCCTGCACCTTTTGAAGCCACCCTACTCCGGCTACGATGCATATGGAGACTGCATGGGTAAAGGACTCGGCGACTACGTTGCCTGGGGCTCAAAGCTCTTCCACACCTACGGCACTGCTTGTGGTGACGATTTGAGTATGTTCCATATCCCGCAAGAATTATCAATGATAAGCGAAACTGACATGAGGATTTAGTTGCCCACGGCAAGAAGCCCTTGAAGGAGCTCACGAAGGGTCCAGTCTTCTGCTGTCAGAAGGACCCATTCATCGAGATTGGGGTCAACCTCGACTTCTTGAACATCATTGAGGTCGAAAAGCGCATTGCCTTCAACAAGCTTTGCAAGCCAATCTACTGGGGCTTGTAAATCTAATTGGGCGAGGCTCGACACGAGCGAGGAGTAATGAGGGCATGGCATCATGGTTAATTGAACTTCGAGGATATCCAGCAATACTTTGGGTTATTAGGGCATACAAAACAATAATCTTAGAGCATATTACATCGTTTTGAGCACAAATCTTTCCTGTTTTAAGCATTTACTTGGGGAACGCACTGGATGTGCCCATTGTGTTCGTCGTTGGCCAAGAAATGGTAAGCGGTCAAATACATGTGCTTCAGAAAAGCGTTCCAGTCCCTCGTTATATGTTTCAGATGTCTTCAATACCTGATCTCCATCATGACTGGTAGTCGAGCCTAAATTCTGAAACACGAAAGTGCTGCAAGGGCTGTGCATGATGCTGCGCCTTTCGGCGTCTAAGCATCAACCAATCACGTTTGACCTCCCCGAATCTCAGCCTGATGACATGGAGCGATTAGTGTGGGTGACGAACAGAGATGAAATAGATGTTCGTTACCATCAGACGAGCAGGATCTTGTTCCGTCTCTCGACTTCCCAAGATCAGCAACATTCGTTCTAGACATATTATCTGAGCTGGTCTCAGAACATTGTATGCCAGCCCTATTTACTCTTAATTTATAATTGCCGTATCAGGAGATCAACACGGTGGTTGACCAAATTCCCCATGCCAGTCGAAGATCAGACTGAGCTCTTCGAGCGCACTTCATACTTGCTCAGAAAGAAGGTTGGAAAGCAGCCTGCAATCAGACTCGATCCTCTCGACACCACGGTACCTCCATACCCCAGCAACAGAAGCTCAGCTCTCAGTTCTATTGCCGAAAGCAGCCGGTCTTTCTCTGCCTCTCGCTCTCAGTCTAGAATTTCGTTCCGCACACCGAGAGAACTGGAATTACCAAAAGTGGCGCACCAACAGCTGCAGCCTGAAAAGCCTTTGCCGCATGCCCCACGACGCTCGCCCAAAGAGTATATTCGAGATTGGTGGCAATCACCGGGGCTCTTGAGTGCCAGAAGCGCAGCATTCTTGGCTGGAGTACAAGGCATCGTTGAGACCTATCTCAATACCCACGGTCATGAACGCCCTACATATCAAACAGGCCTCATTGAACGTCTCGGTGGCACAATGGACGATAATAATCTTGAAGCTCAGAAAGAAAAGACTCGGCAACTCCCCTTAGCGTTGTGGAGGAAGCTGGTCACTGCCTCCTGCGTTGCAGGTATGCTCACTGTTGTCGTTCTTCTGATCACGTTGGTCAGTGTTGAGCACTTGGGCAAAGGACGGGCGTCACACTTTTTAATGGGCGGAAGTGGTGCCATCATTATATTCGGCGCACTGGCAATGATCGCTACGAGGAGACCGCTGACTGAGGTCCTAATCATGGGAGTTCTTGGTGTACTGATCTGTCAATGTGTCATGGATGACTTCCGTCACGTTGGTGCAGGCTGAGGAACAGTCAGCACGCTCGTACTCCTATGGGCGGGATTCCTTCATTACGATTGTTACTCTGAGAACGACATTCGATTTGCTGGCCAATGCCTCTTTTGAATGGACCTTTACCTCGTGGATCCTACGCTATGAAATGCTGGAGGAAAAAAAGTCGCACAGGACATTTTCGAATAAGTGCGCTGGCTCTCGTGGGTTTCATCGCTCATGCTGGCAAGCAGATGAAGCTCAGTACGCTTTCTATTCATTCTTCTAAGCTTGGGGCTAGGAAGTCACCTACATGATGTCTCAGCCAATCAGATGTTCAACAGGTTTTAATGCGTTCCCTTCCTTCAGATCTTCTCCTCTCATGAACGGTGTTTCTAGTACTACGACGGACAAACGGCAATGCTTGCGCCCGGTTCTGCACAATGCATATATTCTCTATCATCATGTCTCCTTTCGTCATAAACTAAAGCACCGATTATGCTAGATCCTTCCTATTCTTAGAGTCCTTTAAGGAGCCACGACTTTTGGACATTTCGTCTTCGAAATGCAACAACGCCTCCTTGCTTGCTTTCAAAGGTTTTGTATCGTTGAGAAGCCGTTGTTTAAAGAATTAGGGCTATTTCTACCTCTTGTAGAGGCTTGCTTCTCAAGTTGCACAAACTTAGGCCATTAATCCTATCAGGTGACACGACATATGTATGTGGACGCCGTTCAGATTGTGGACGGGTATCGACTTCGGACGGAGCCGTGTCGAGTAGAGCATGCAAACAAAGCCGTAGTCGTCCGTTTACAGCTATCAAGCGAGGTTTTCCAAATGCTCACAAGCGTAGAAGAATGAATAGAAAGCGTACTGAGCTTC
>Ga0181470_100161_pt1 | contig 16351 bp, 17 predicted proteins | sample InSIn5SAF170_FD_119082 | JGI IMG/M metagenome (GOLD analysis project Ga0181470, IMG submission 119082) | Clean room microbial communities from NASA Spacecraft Assembly Facility at Jet Propulsion Laboratory, Pasadena, California, USA -... ...
GGCGTATTCTAGAGGCAAGAGCTCATACGATCTGAGAAGCTTAAAAGGCATTTTGAGGAGAACCCAGACGATCTGCGGCATCTGCGACATGATGGCGAGTTGAGAGCCGCACATGTGCAAAGCCATCTCAAACACGTGCCCGACTACCTACTGCCTGGCGGCAGCAAGCAGGCATTGAGCAAAGAAGTTGGTTTCGTCAGTCTCAAGAAGGAGAGCGACAATCGCATCCGAAAGGCGCGGGCTTTCAAGAAATCTCAGGGCAAAGGAGGTAAGGGAGGCAAAGCCAATGGCAAAAAAAATCAATCCATTGGCGAGTTTCAAGGGCAAAAGGAAATAGGCGTATTCTAGAGGCAAGACGCATGTCTTTCTATTGATTGTGTAAATGCATGAAAGGACGATACCAATGCTACGCTAAGATTCCCGACACTTTAATTCGTCACAGACACTGATGCAATTTTTAAGCCTGGCCATAGATTCTCAAGCGCTCCCCTTCCACAGGCTTGAATTGCTTCTCGCCTGGCTCTTGTCCTTCGACGCGACCACCGAACACCAGCTGCGCCTTCAAGTTCCAGTTGCTGGGCACACCCCATTGCTCCGCTGCCTTTGCATCAACAACAGGGTTGTAATGTTGCAAATTCGCCCCAAATCCCTCTGCCTCTAGCGCAGTCCAAAGCACAAGTTGATGCATCGCAGACGTGTGCTCGCTCCATTGCTGGAACTTATCTGCGTACAGCTTGAAGTTTTCCTCAAGTCCGTGAACAATGTCTTGATCCTCGTAGAACAGCACGGTTCCGTACCCGGCTTTGAAGCCGTCGAGCTTGGCCGAGGTGGTTGTAAACTGCTCTTCTGAAACGAGAGGTTTGAGCGAAGCCTTTACGAGCTCCCAGAATGTGTCGTGTTCCTTGTTCAAGAGAACGACTAGTCGCGCAGTTTGTGAATTGAATGCGCTTGGAGTGTGCTGGATCGTCTCCTTCACAATAAATGCAATCTGGGTATCTGGGATGGGTGCGCTTTTGTTCAGGGCGTAAACTGTACGCCGGGATCTGATGGCATCGAGGAATGGCTTGGAAGACGATGCTTGGGAGACAGGGGAAGAAGAAGAAGCCACTGAGCGAGTGCTCACTTTGGCAGCCGGTTGGGTGGCCTGATGGCCAGGGCGGTGGAGGAGTGATTTGAGTCCCATTGTGTTTCTTGTGAGTTGTGAAGTAGCTGTGTTAAGGCGAAGTGTTGATTTGAATACTGATGCCATTCTGATGTGTGGAGTTGCTGGTCCTTTTTATATTCTGAGTGATGCTGGTGGAGGCGATTTTGGTGATGAGGTTGAAAATGAGTTTCAATGAAATCAGACGATGATATAACTAATGCTTGACAACCATGGCCATTGCATTTGACATTGATGCACTAAGCTTCGGTACTTCCTGCACACATTCAGCTCCCCGTTGATGACAATGATGTTGTTGTTGTTAGAAATCCGACGCGGAACGCAGCGCAAGGTGGAGATGACCAATCACGGAACATCCGGACGCCAAGGTCTTTTCCGTATCCGAAGCGGCTGGCGGCTTTATCTTGCCCCTACCGCTGTTATTCGCATAACCACGTCACGTTACAATCGAAGACGCGCGCGGCTCATAGACGTAGACGTTCTTATTGATCGAAAACCCCATAGAAGAGACGTCCCGCACGCTCCGAATATTGGCTGACGCTGAGTCGACCATGCCATCACGCAACTCAGAAAACGCGGTTCTTGCCCACGTCCCATAACTTCACTATTGATTCGATGTAAATGCAAGATGGCTAATGGACGCTCATTTCTATCACTTGGTCTATTGTCAGCCGGCAAGCTGTTCGAGAACGCACAAGAAACTACATAGGGATCCGGGAGCTGCAAGTCTTCCGAAAGGTCTAGCCGCTACGTTTCGATGCTTTCATCATAGTAGAGCAGCGGTTGCTCCAGCATATGAGTGCCATAATCGTTGACAGACATCTCGTTTGCACACTCGATCATCTCCAGCGCGTCAAGCTGGCGACCTCCAGATCTTTTCAGGGCAGCTTTGCCCGATAGGTTATCCCATGGCTTCCTCGATATTTCCAGCATAGACAATGCGTTAGTCGGATAGACTACTCTATAGCAAGCTGCAAGACACAGCGGGGCTTAGAGAAATCCGCAGCTGCTCGATCAAGCAGAGCGAGCCCGGTTGCATCAAATATGCGACAGTATTTCAGGTCGTCAGTGAGTCATCGTCCGAAGGATCGTTCATTTGCAGCACCTCGAACTATGGTCCATGGGCCCGCGATCGAATGAATCGGACTTTACATCAGGCCTTATTGGACTTAAGAGTTGGCGATGCGCTATGATCTTAGCAGTACTCAAGGTCAGCATTGATAATGGTGCTGCCGGGATCCTGTCCGCTCGCATGATGGACCCAGCTGTCAGAACAAAGCATTGGCGTTAATGGAACCTTCTCCACATACCTTCAACCACTCTGACAGCAATCTGTGTTTGTAGCCATTCATCGAGGGCTAAACCAAAATCCCTAGACTGCGCTCCCTAGCGTGGCCGAAGTACTGCCTCTTTAGGAAATTGATCGACGTAGTCTTGCATCAGTATATGCGTGCTTCGAAGGTGTCGTACGGCTGCAGTCCTAAAGTCCGACTTGATCGCCATGTCAATTTGAGTATAAAATCACCACTGATACAGTTGTTAGTCACAGCACAATTCAATCTATTTCCAGCTGGAAACATTCTTCGCACCGTTTTGCCTCTCTGCCTCAACATCGCCGTTCATGATGCCTGATCAGCAAAAGTATACGAACAAGCTCGAGGGCAGTCGCGTTTTGGTACTGGGTGGCTCGGCTGGCATAGGTTATGGCGTGGCTGAAGCTGTTGTTGAGAACGGAGCAAAAGTTGTCATCTCATCTTCCAATCCGAAACGTGTCGAAGAGGCCGTCGCTCGGCTTCAGCAAGCATATCCAAGCAAGGCGCAACATATCGAAGGCTTTACCTGCGATCTTGGCAGTCAAGACGTCGAAGCCAACCTGGTGGCCCTTTTGGAACAGGTTGGCGATGCTGAACACATCGTGTTTACAGCTGGAGACTCACTTGCCATGATGCCATTAAGCGAACTGGAGCTCCCAAAAATGATCAAGGCAGGACAGATCCGCTTCTTTGCGCCGTTGCTCCTCGCAAAGCATCTTCCAAAGTCAACTGTGTCGTATACTTTGACCACAGGAAGCGTGTCGTTCAAACCGATTAAGAATTGGTCGACAGTTGCTGGCTACGGATCAGGTCTTCACGCGGTGACTCGAAATCTCGCATTGGATCTTGCACCCGTACGTGTCAATTTGGTCAGCCCTGGTGTTGTGGACACTGATCTTTGGCGGGGTGGTGGAATTAAGACCGAGGAGGAAGTCAAGGAAACGCTCGCGGTAGCAGCGAAAGGCACTGTCACCGGAAAGCCTGGTCGCGTCGAAGATGTTGTGGAAGGATATCTAGCTTTCATGAAAGACGAGAATGTGACAGGATCAGTGTATTCGAGTGAAGGAGGACATCTCTTAGTATAGATGACCTCTGTTGATTTCCATACATCGCCAATCTAGACACACTTGCTCAGTTCTTAAATGATCATGTCCAATGCACAACGTGCCTTGGATTTGCTTCGTAGCGTGAGCACTATCCAATCTTCGGTTAAACCAATTTGTGAGTCCGGGCGTAAAACCTCGTGATCAGAAATAGTTCAGGACCAATCTATCCTTTTCACCGGTCCAAGTCATGCATCAACTGATCCCTGGCCAGGAGATCAAGGGTGCGGGTGGAAGATGTCAATTCGTATTTCGCATGCTTCAAGCACTCATTGTTGCGCTAAAATTGTAGCTCTGCTATTTTGACTACTTTAAGCACCTTGTTTGCTTGGCAGGCTGGTGTGGCGTTAGGCTTGACTGATTTGGTGCGGGTCGAGCCGATGGCTCTGAACGCCAATCATGCATGTTCAGCCGCTGGACTTGTGGAATGGACAAATATAGAATCAGCACTCATGAGACACTAGAAACAATGTGAATATAATGAATCGCTATAAGAGCGACGGCGAACGTTCGTGTGTTCGATCGTAAAGCCTGCAATCGTTCTCGTCCTTCCAGTCATGAATTACGATACTACATATCCACCTCCCGCATCGAATCAGGCACAACACTACAATGTTGACTATAAGCCCATGTCTCAGGAGACGGAGGGACACGGGGAACAGAAGCAAAGCAGCAGGATCAACGGAAAATGGCTGGAGATCGCATTCTGCTTCATCGTCATGACAGTCCCAATGGTGATATTTTCCGCACTGCTGTTGGGCCTCATCTACAAGTACCGAGTTAAGGAGAATGACTTCGTCTCACCAAACCTGCGCTTCTCTGCGCCACAGCTCGACAACAATGCGGTATACGTCGACCTCAGCGCGACACTTCTCATTACGGTAGCAAGCTGGAGCTCAACAGTGGCGCCGATACTTATTGGCTTTGCTATCACACTGGTCACCTTCCCGGTAGCAAAGGGGATGATGAACGCGGCAATCTTGAATCAACCAGATCGTTTGCCAAGTCCCTACCAGCTTGCTTTGATGATCAGGATGAACACAGCGAGCGCGGCGAATTCGCTCTATCATTGGATGAGATATGTTATGTTTTTTCGAAAGGGACGCTCGAAGCAGCCTGCAGGACTAACATGGATGACTCTTATTATCATCTTAAGCTGGGTATTGAGGTAGAAATCAGAGAGACAAAACAGAGGGGTCCCAAGACTGACAACAACCATAGTATCCTCGTTTTTGCCACAGACACATGGCTCCACATAGCCACAAAATCTGTCAACCTTGTTCAGGCCACGCCTTCGAGCAGCACACAGAATTTGACGTACGCTTTATTGCCTGGATGTACAACAAGCAACAACTCCTATTCAAATGCAGGAAAGAATCCCTGCGTTTTGAACCCGACCGCGTCCACGACGTTCCTGATGGGTGCTGGTATTGCCCTGGAGACAATCAACAATGTTTCAGTATCAAGAATGGTCAAGACTGTAGATCACGATGGATTGACTTACCTCTACATGGGCAATGCGGAGCAAGAGAGGCTCACAAATTTGGACTACACAGCGCAAACCTTCGCGATTCAGACAAAGTGCAAGCCAGTAACTACCACTTGCATGAATCATGATGACTTCGTTGGTATCAGGACCCCATACAATTGCCCATTCAACTTCGAAGGAGACTTGGTACAGGATCCATGGGCCATTAGTTTTTACACCGACTCCAGCATGCAGGATAACAGTACAAGCAAAGGCGTGCAAAACCCTTACTACTTCGCTCTTGCCGCGTCACAGAATCAAGCTCTTGGTGCGGTGAACCAAGAATTGCTAAAAGATCCCGAAGTCTTGAAATCAACACATGGCGCTACGGTATATGTGTTGTCTTGCAGCTCCACTGTTTACGATATGGAATACTCCACGGTCAACGGGACCGTGACCAGATGGATTGGAAGGGAGAGTAACTCATCCGTCACGAACATCGTCCAATCTGTCCAAGCTCAAACCTCCACGGGCAACAATTACCTGCAACAGGCAGCCAGCTTGTCCATGTTCTCGAATACCTCGGCCGAAGTGGCAGAAGTCTTCGCACAAGCGTATGGACGTATCACCATGTCTCTAGCAGCAGGTGCATTCCAATCAACTCCTGGTCTCGAAGCACAATCCCGATCTTCCATTATCGCCGCCAGGGTTCCTTTCGCGCCGTTGTTTGCCCTGATTGTGGCGAATCTGCTGCTCGTCATTTTGGGTGTCGTGCTTACAGTTCTCGCCGTGTTCTCTGCCAGCGGTGACGCTGCCGAGGCGCAGGCTCGTCTCAGTGTCCAGGCGATAGTTGCGCAAGTATTTGAGGATGGTAGAGCCAGACGTGGCGTTGAAAGTACAGATGCAATGTATGATGAGTATCACGGTCGCAAAAGTCAGAAGGTTGGTGTGATCAAAACTGAGGAGGGTGGTTTCACTTTCGGTAGCTGGAGGGTTGCAAAATGAAAAAGGTCTTCCGTCTTGGACGACCGGCTCAGCCCACGATATGATTTCTAGTTAATTTATAACCAATTTAACGTAACTTTGATCAGTTGTGGTGGTCGAATGCTCGAGGCTCGCGCTTTCTGTGCTTTATGCAAGGTGTATGAAGTTGAATTAGCATGACCCGGGAGATCCACGTGACAAGGACATTTCGTAGCATCCATCTGGACCATCAGTACGAAGTTTTTGATAGAAATTCTTGATGTTTGCCTATGGGACCGAGGAAGTCGATGGTGGTTGCAAGACATCTCTACTCGTTTCGAGGTACCTTACCCGGACCCCCGGTTCGCTGCCAATTCGGGAATCGTTCATTGAGAACACGCTGGGGTTTGTAAACTGAAGCTCACTTGACGGCCATCATTATTGCCAAGAAGATGTCGTATAGGAAGCCAATTTGCAAGTCTTTATGAGTTCCAGGACGATAGATTCTTTTGTGTCTTTGAAATTTTCAATCAAAAAATGCAGAATACGGTCAAGATACCCCTCTTCAGTGGTGGCGATCAGAAATGCTACCCTGAACCACTACGCCCTAGGACAAAAAGAATTTCTAGTTCCACAGCCAGCTGAAGGATGGTATAAGAGATTTCTGGAACCATTGCATATCTCAACACCAATTGAATTTCTGTAATCCGGACTTACACATGTCAATGGACGAACGTACGTCATTACTTCGCTCAGGATCCGTAGCAACAGCCCATGATGAAGAGTTTGACGAGCTCAATCGCATCGAAAGCGTCAAATTTGACCCCACTGGCGACCCAGAATGTCCCTTCGACTGGCCAGCTGCATACAAGTGGGGAATTGTTGCTCTGCTAGCATTTATGTCCTTCACAACGTATGTAATAGCTTGAGCAACGTGCGAATCATTGTTAACACCAATAGAACATTTACTTGCGTCGGAATTGTACCGATAGCACCACATATAGTGCGCGACCTTGAAGGTACAGAGAGCAAGTCTGCCAGTGTTCTGCTTGTCACCATCTGGGAGCTTGGGGAAGCCGCTGGTCCATTATTCATTGCTCCGTTATCCGAAAGCTACGGACGTTATCCAACCTACAATGGTGCAAATGTCGTTTTCATCATTGGGACCATCATGGTGGCTTTGAGCAGAGATATTGAGCTCCTCATCTTTGCAAGATTTCTGACAGGACTGGCGGTAGCATCGAACGTTCTGAATCCATCTGTTATCGGAGATATTTTCCGACCGGAGCAACGAGGAACTGCCATTTCCTGCGTCTTCTTGACAACTTTGCTAGGAGGGGCGATTGGACCTGTCGTGGGTGGCAGCATCGCCCAAGTAGCGGATTGGAGGCTCATCGTCTTCATTGCGGCTTGCATTGCGCTGTGTTGTGAGATAGCGTTCTTGTTCTTCTTCCGGGAGACCTACCAGGTCATTATTCTCAAGCGACGAGCATTGATACAAGAGCACGGCAATGTGGCAGCTGCAAACGAGCTGGTTCGAACGCTTACGGGCACGGAAATTGAGAGCTCCTCATCTGCGATTTGGCAAGCCGTGACCCGACCAGTGCGAGTCTTTTGGGGCTCTTTTGTTTTGCAGCTAATGTCATGGTTCGGTGCTATTGGCTTCACATTCTTCTACATCATGTCCACAACGCTGCCTGATATCCTGAAGGATCAATTCGGACTGAACGAAGCACAAACTGGGCTCTCGTTCATGACCTTCTCAGTTGGCAGTATCTGTGGTATAATCGTCTGCAACTTGACGGTCGATCGCATTTATATCAAAATGAGGAAAGCACATGGAGGCAAAGCAATACCGGAATATCGGCTACCCCTTCTTGTCATCGGTGCGTTCCTTCTCCCCATCGCGGTGGCACTTTATGGATGGACTGCACAGGAAAAGTGGTCTGTGGTATTCATGCTCGGTACAGTTGTCTTCATGGGCTTCTCGCTCCTCCTTGGTGTTGTGCCGCTCATGGCATATGTGGTGGACGCATTTGGAGTTTACTCAGCGTCTGCAACCACTGCTGTGCTTGTTGTTCGTTGCCTGATGGGAACATTTCTGCCTCTTGCTGTCGGTCCAATGGTCGACAGACTGGGTTATGGATGGGCATTTACCGTGCTCGGAGGGCTAGTCCTCTCTGTTGCTCCAATCCCGACACTGATCACGAGGTATGGAACAAGGTGGAGGGAATATTCAGAGTATTCTCGGGACGAGTGATGATGTAATTCAACAAGTGCTCTACAAGATCAAATAAGCCATTCGGCCGTAGGTCAGCTTGTTCGAATGTCCTGCTGTGTTTTCTGCGACTAAAGGTTCCAATAGCTGCATTTCTGTGAGCTCGACTCAATATTTGGCTAATAGCTCTCCCCTGCTGATACGGGCCCCGCCACAGATTGATGATAAACTGATTAAGTTGCAAGTCGTGTAGGAATGCATCTCACCGTTTCTCCTTACCAGTCACGGTCGCATCGAAGCAGCTGAAGGCGATGCATCGAAGATCAAGCCTTCTGACGCGTTTGGACTGCGCAAACACCAAGAATTCTGGGCTCCTTAGCACTGCGACTCGAATTTCGAATTTGGATGCGACGCAATAGCTGAATCGCAGATCCTGACCAAATTATGCATTGTGTCTTGGTAAGCCGAGAGCAAAGAGACTGCAAGTGTGAGATTTAAGATGTTCAAGATCTACAAAATAAGCTGGGCGCCCAGAACTTCAATGCTAAGGCTGTGCCCAGAAAGTGTGTCGGACGTGTATCAGGCCTGAGCGTTGCACTGCCGTTGACTTTTTGTGCTTTGGGATCACAGATTCGGGAAACGGAACTCTGTCAAACCGTCGACACAGTTTCTTGGCAATGCTGTGGTTTGCAGGGTGCGTCAAGCCGTGGGTGATGATGGCGATGATCCACGACGCAAGCAACATTATTGAAACCCTTGATTGACAATGGTGTTTCAAATAGCAGATGTGCCAAGCGGCTTAATTTGTCTTTATTCTTCGTCAATTCCAACGAAGTGCTCCACAAGCGCAGGAACTCGCCCTAGCTAGACTTAGCAGGAGGGCGTAAATATCCATAGTTGACATGCTCATATTTGTCTTTCTTTGACTTTCTGAGGGACCATGAGTGACCGTCAAATGGTCCGTATCTCCACGGTTAACCCTTTTGAAGCGAGGGGAAGATTTATCTAAAGCTCCATGACTTGACGAGCAAATAATTGTACAAGCCAAGTCATCTTGCAGCCATCGAAAGCCACCACTGGGTAGGCGGGCCGCTCAGGAGGTCTTGGTTGAGCTTACCTTTTATGTGCTTGCAGCGTTTGGGGGTTGCTTATGCAGATGCAAAGTTTACTCCAAGGCGGCGTCCCCACAAGGTGGAGTAGAGGTCAAAATCACTGGTGACATTCCTGGAGAGTTGCTTTCGTGTTCGAGTCTTACTGGCGACCATGATTGAGAGAAAGATAGAAACTTCACCGCCAGAGCGCTCGGGTTACTTTTGGTGTCTTTTACACGACACAGACATGCGTTGCTTACACATAGCTGATGAATTCGATATTCCAAAGTTCACCCAAAGAATCCGTGACCCTCGTGCTCTTGAGCCTGTTTGAGACGGTATAGATTCTCTAATTCTGTACGACTAGACATTTTTGGAGACGACCGCATTCAGCTCGCTGCAGTGGATCAGCACACGATCCCACATGCAGGTCATTTCTTGCATGGTGTCCGAGGTTCTACCCCATGTTTTCACAAGACAGAGACCCCCACGACCACGAAGGAGTTGAGACCTGGTGATGATGCACTGATGGAACAGTTGCGAGAGCCATTGCGGGGAAGAACATCTGCAATTGAAACAATTCGACTTGCTTCGTGTATCGTTCGAATCTTTGGCGCTCAATCGGCTGTTAACACCATCATCATCATCATGGCGGAGAAGTTGCTGCAGCGGCAGAGATGCTCAGACGCTTGAGCATTCTCAGTATCACACTAGAAAGATGAATTGCTGAGCGAGAGGTGAACTTTTCCGATCGCGGACCACAAACGCATTTCCACCCCACGCCGGGTGTTTTTGGCATTGGCGTTGGGATGCATTCATTCTTACATGCCTGATTATCATATCAGAGAACTGGGTCTCATAGAGCATCGAGCGGTTTTGCACCATTAACGCGTCGTAGCTTTCCAGTTATGACGCTCGCGTTGCGTGGTCCACGACTTTGAGCCTCAAAGCACAGCATAGCTGTTCTAATAATGTATCGCTGGTTGGTTCTCAGCACCCCCACACCTGTGATGCAAGCAAGCAGCAGTGCCGGGATATGGTCCAATGCGCTGTTATCTATAGGGCTCGAGTACCTCACTGTACAGCTTATATGAGCCGTCTTTAATGTTATATTTCTGCCAGACAATGACAAGTAGCGCGCGTGCTAACGGCTATGCATGTGGTTACAGCGTTCACAGACTCCAAGCTTCTTGGAAATGTGCACAGAACGCGCTGATGGGTTTGTAATTGCTGTCAAGGACGCAAGAACAGCCAGCTGACCATGAAGCTGCTCGAGCACGATGCGAAACCCGCAACAATGAATGGCCTCGTCCTCTTCCCTTATCAACAGCCCTTGTGCCGAGCAGCTTCGTCTGATCCTGTCTCATAGACCGCTTTGGCCGTCCAGCTCGCGAATCATTTCTAGACCGTCCATGCATGAACCTTCTAGCATTGTAGATAGAGCATTTTCGTGAGTGCCGGATAATCACGTTGAGAGTGGGGGGGAAGGCTTCGTGACTTGACATTACGAGGCTCAAGGCTTGAAGCTGCAGGCCTGGTTTTGTCATGTACATGAAGCGGGCGGTTTTTCAAGGACGTTTGGGAATCAGGGCCAATTGATTTCCCGCTTGTCATTATTTAGATTATTGACACGCTCAATCAAACTCGACATCGAGCCTTTTTCAAAAGTCGATCTTTCCTTGGCTGCCCGGCGCCCTTCCGCCATCAGTCTGACGAATCTCTCACGCACGCTTGGTCGCCTGGGCAGTGACCAACACCCCCTAAACAGGATTATCCCCACTGCGACAACATATACCACCTCACCCTCGTCCTCCTGCTCTTTTCCCTCGCATCACCCTCGTAATCGAGCGCGGCTCGTCATACTTTTGATCAAGTACCAGAGTTTGCCGTCCGTCGTCCACGTCTCTTGAACGCATGGCTCCAAACGTTACTGCAGTCCACGCCTCCGCTACAAAATCTGCACTGTCGACATATCACAGACCGAGTTCGTTGCAAAGGGCCTAGACGTGCTACACAAATAGGTTAATTCGACACTGCAAAGTCGACAACCTGCCGTGCTTCCATTACCGTTGCGCAAAGCAGCTGCATTTGCGAACCAAGGTGCGGAAGTAGCTGATCCGAAGCCTAAGCTTGCCCACACCATGTCCGTCGTGGGGCAGCCTCCAATGCCTGCTCGAGCAGCACCTCCAGCTCTCAACACCACGCTTCCAGTGAGAGCTACGTCACCGAACAACAGGGTACAATCCCCAATTGCGGCGCGGAACATCAAGAATGCAACGCCCATTCGATCAATGCTAGACATCGAGCCTGTCCCAGCGGCGATTACCGAGGAAACTCACAGCAACAGCGGCAGCGAAGAGCCGCACGAGGCTCTGACTCCCACGCTACCGCCAAACAGAGCGTACAACGAGTTCCACCACGTAGACGGAGACCAGCCTGAGCATGTGACCAGCGATGCCGCCGCAACCGCTACCGCCTCTGCCACAGAGGTGACAGACTTCTACAGCCCTCCCACGCCACTCGCCACTCCCTCTCCGCGGCCAAAGCATCCTGCAAATCCCCTGGATCGCATCCCCACCGCTGTCGCCACAGCGTTGCCGCCCAGGTCGGTACCAGACCGGACGCTCTCACGCAAAGCCACAAATTCCTCCTCGGCCACAAGCACGCCGAATGGCTCAAGTCCGCCCTCGCCCAAGGACGCAGGACGCCCAACATTCCTGAAGAAGGCCAAGACCTTCTTTCGCAGCAATTCCAAGCTGGACATGATCGACCAGTACGCTCCCAGCTCGCGCGATTCCCCAGACGACATGCCCAACGCCAGCCGCACCACGACGGCGTCCAAAGCGTCAGAGACAAATGTCTTCACTCTGTCCTCCCGCTCATCACGCACGTCACGAACAAACTCGCCGCCGAGCCCAGGCACGCCGACCAGCACAGTGAATGAGCCTGCCGAAGAACTGGACAAGAACCGTCTGACGAAGAGCAAAACGTCCACCTCATCATCAAATCTGAACAGGTTCAGCCACCCGCGCACAGGTATCACTTGGGGTACCTCGATCAACAAGGACGGTCTTGCTGTGCCCCTGTCTCAGCGGAGGCGTTCAGCTAGCACAGAACAGGTCTCCCACATTCGCAAGCCGAACCAACGCATCGAGGAAGACGATGAAGACGACGACCATTTCGAGGCACCGTTGCAGGCTACATTTTCGACACGAGCGGGGGAAGGTGTCGGTCTGAAGGCACGGCGCTTGAGTCTGACACTGCCTGACGATTTTGTCGTTCTCACGAAGAGCTTGGAGAAGGAGTACAAGAGCACCAAAGTCTTCCATTCCAAGGGGACCTTGGTCGGCAAGGGCGCCACAGCAAAGGTGACCAGCATGTGTCGAAGAGACGGTCCTAAGGAAGAACTTTATGCAGTCAAGGAGTTCAGATTGAAAGAAAAGGAGGAAACGGAGTACGAGTGGTCGCAGAAAATCAAGTCGGAATATACGCTTGCAAACAGCGTCAACCATCCAAATATCGTGAGGACTTTCGATCTCTGCATGGACAAGCACAACCGCTACAACCACGTCATGGAATTCTGTCCTATCGAGATGTTTCAACTTGCAGAGCGTGGGCTATTCAAGTCGTATTACGATGAGAAGGCGAAATTATGCTTTCTCAAGCAAATACTACGCGCCGTAGCATATTTGCATGACCATGGGATTGCTCACCGCGATATCAAGCTTGAAAACATCCTGATGGATGCAAATGGCTATTTGAAGCTGACTGACTTTGGCGTGTCGGAAGTCTTCCGTGGTGATCATCCGGGCGCGCGGTCTTCTGGTGGAAGATGTGGTCAGCATATGGGCGAGACGAAGTTGTGCCCTCCAGGCATCTGTGGCAGTCTTCCATATATTTCGCCAGAAGTTATGGCCAAAGAGGGTAAGTGGTCAAGATTAAGCAAATCATGCGATGAAGAGACTGATGACGTCTGCAGACCCATATGATCCATCGAAGCTCGACGTGTGGTCTTGCGGTGTCCTCTACATGTGCATGGCATTCTCTGGGAATCTGTGGTCCGTTCCAGACGAGAAGAATGACAATTACAGAGTATTCATGAAAGGCTGGAAAGTCTGGATGGAGAAGTTTCCAAAAACAACCCCGAGCGAGGAAACAGAATACCCCAAGTGTGGCAACTTCATGAAATTCATCGGTGCCCCGGCCATTAAGAAGCTCGTCTTGCGGATGATGCATCCTGATCCAGACTCTCGCATCACGATCCACGATGCGTTAAGTAGTGCCATCATCAAAGGCGCTGAGTGCTGTTCCCCAGAGAGCTTCGAGGATATGAATGTCACGATCGACGCATCGAAATGGTGCAGTAAGAAGACGGCTGTTAAGATGTTCAAGCATAGTCACTTGCCGCCAAAGGACAACAAGGTCGGGAAGGTTTTGACCCATCGCTTCGACATGGGTGATGGGTACTCATGAGTAGCTAAGACCGAGAATATCTCGTTTTTTGCGCATTCACATATATGTTTGGCGCATACGGCGTAGTCAGGAACGTCCGAAGGGCTTGGACTTCCTTGTGCTCATGTCTTACGGAGCTCTTCAAGAAATTTATTGATGCTCTCAATTCTTCTCGTTAAAAGACTTCCGCAACAGATCACGCATTCTTGACGACAATTAATCCGCTTGGACACAACTTGTATCTCTCAATTCGCAGGCTTTGGATATTTCCGGCCTCACATCGTTCGCAGTGCGTCATATTGAAACGCAAGGCGGTGTCAGCATTAAATTATGGAAAGTCAGCCCTACTGTCATTGCATTTGTCCGGACAATTTTAGGACTTTCAGACATCCAGCTCATGTCTACGCCTCCTTCATTCCCTAGACGATGTTTTCTTGCAGAGGAGCAAAATCACCTCAATAGTTTATTCATGAACAATTCGATATTGTCACAGCTACAACGTTAGCTTCTTGGTATAAGCGGCCTGGATGCGATGCGACCCCTCCAATGCAACTCCCGAAGCTGGACATATTGCATCATTATACATTCCTCCGGCTTGGGACTTCGCATTCGCAATCTACCACCGAAGCTAACGCGAGAAATGATCTACATGTCAAGTATTGTGCTCCACGTGCGTCACAGAAATAGGCGCCATGGTCTCTACAGTAATCATGGAATCTGTGCATAGAACAAAAGTACGAGCAAGAAAAGACACAATTCGTGTTCTTATGTCCTGAACTTGAACTTCGCTTCGAATAGATAGCGCCTTGGTATTCGTGCTTGGTGTTCAATCGGATAAATTGACCCTTCCGAGCAATGATTCACTACGGTTGGCTTCGAAGGCCTAAATACTCGCCATCGGATGGCAGAAGACGTTGCCTCAGTCGCTTTTGCTTGATCAGCTTGCGTCAGCCTTTGGTTAAGATACAAAGCACGATCACAGCTATCGGTCAAGCAATGAAGCACATTAGCCAAGTTTCTGGACATGGGCAATCATGTCCAAGGGAAAGGCAGCATCGTGAACTGATTCGACAAGGAGCCACGACGGATACTGGCGATGTGTGCCTCGTAGTTTGCCTTGCTATGTACCCCAGATTTTTGACGAGAATACACAATTCACAGCGACTCAAATCCTGGAACCGAAGCACGTTTGGTAAGTGCACAGCTAGCGTGGTACGAGGTACGAGCGACTCAGCTATTGTTGCGGCCGCAAGCACCGACAGTCTCCGCGGGCAGATACTATCATTACAAATCGAAAGTTTACAATATTTACCTGCGTCAGCTGTAAAGTTGGAAAATGGTTGGCCTCGTCTCGAGCACGGGATCATGGACTTCCAGGTCACAGGTCACGGGACTTCGGCCTGTCCCAGCACAAGGCTGGATTCTGGCGCGGAAATGCTCAGCCGAAAATAGTCCCTGGGAAAAGCTGGGGTAAAGACAAGCTGAATGAGGCTCAAATGCGAATCTCTCTACAAGCACACTACACTACACTTTTCTTTTCTTTCCGGCTGAGAAGCACTTCTCGAATAGTACTCGAAAATGGGCCCACCAGGCATACTCTGGGTAGCTTCTCGTGTTACGAACCCCGACAAATTATCCAGCGAGAAGCTCTGCGACTGGTATGAGAATGTCCACATCGATGAGGTGACCTCGCTGTCAGGAATTCCCGCTGCAGCACGGTACGAGGCAGTCCCAATGTCCGAAATTGGTGGCCCACCAACTCCAGATTCCATCAAAGCTGCCGAGAACCCTCCAGAGTATGTGATGGGCGGGAAATGGCTGACCATCTACGAGATGAAGGACGTGGATTTTCGAAACAGTGCAGAATTCAAAGGCTTAGACGGTCAAAGTACACACTCACAGATCATTCCCTCTGGTACCAAAATGTTAGTGACCATCGCGCTCTGTCGCTATGTCTAAGCTGCTAATGTCCCCAACAGTTCTTGTGGAGAAGTCGCCCAAGATGTATCGGGCAGACGTTTGCACTGTCACGCCCTCAGGCAAGTATTTGTTTGCCACTTCTCGAAGCAACAAAGCCGGCGTATCGGGATACATATCTGCATTTGAGCTCGACCCCGAAGGATCAATAGTTCGTCAGATGTGCCTCTCGCCTACAAGCACAAGTGGTGGCCATAGCAATGCGGTAGCCCCGTGCGACTGGAGCGACGAGTGGCTCGCCTTGACCGACGACGAGCAAGGATTTTTGGAAATTTACAGATGGGACGGAGAATGGCTTGCACGAGTGGCGCATTGCGATGTGAAAGAACCAGGTTTTGGTATGAACGCTGTCTGGTTAGACTGAGCGTTCATCTAGTCTTGCACGTATGGTGCGCATTGGATGCGTTACATTTGACTCTGCATTACAGTTTGGGGAATGAAGTCTTCCAATCTCCATAGACTCTCTTCAACCTATAGAATCCAGCTTCTAAGCCACCTGGTCGCAGACTGTTGAGCGTGCTAGCCGTCCACGCGGTTTCATCAGCCTTCAACATTGCCTCCATGGGGAAGTAATCGGAGTCGAATTCATGGAGCGCAACGACAC
>Ga0181470_100162_pt1 | contig 16303 bp, 10 predicted proteins | sample InSIn5SAF170_FD_119082 | JGI IMG/M metagenome (GOLD analysis project Ga0181470, IMG submission 119082) | Clean room microbial communities from NASA Spacecraft Assembly Facility at Jet Propulsion Laboratory, Pasadena, California, USA -... ...
GTGGAAACTCACGAACAGTACGTCCATCTCCTTGTATAGTCTCTAGCACTTGATTTCTTCTCGTCCCTTGCCAAAACTGCCTTTTCCGACCACCTTCAGCAGTTCGAAATCTTCAATCTTCAAAGATCGTGTTCGGTTCTCGATATATTGGACGCCCACTCGAATTTTTCCGGTTCCGTATTGTATATCCAACCATTCCGCGCCGGATTGCCCTAGTTGAGCCTCCTGTCTCTGCCATTCCGCATACGCCTTTTCTCTATCTTTCTTGCTGGCTTTCGGGTCTTCTACGAACTTGCGCGCCTCTTCGAATCTAGGGTTGAGTCTGGTCACTCCGAGAAAGATATCTTGACTCCGACCGGCACCTTGTGGAGCATTTGGGTTTCTTAAGTATAGGGTTATGGTGAGATCTGTGACTCTCGATACATCGAATTTATAGTTCGTGTTCTCTCCAGCCCATAATGGATTTTCTGGTGTACCCTCAACTGCATTCACGAAGACTTGAAGTTTGTCAAAATCGATGAGTGCATAAGGAAGGAACTTTGTTGGCACACGACCATGATTTGTTGGCACCTGTCCAAAACCACCGCCAGATGTCTTCGGTCTTGCATTAGCAGAGTATGAGCCTGCAATACTGCCTTGCTGCTGCGATGATCCTGGTCGAAGTGAACCTGCTACGCCAAAACCATTGCTTTGTGATAGAGAGCTGGAATGACCAGGGTTGAAGGACTGTTTGTACTGATCAGGGAGGGAGAAGCCTGTGCCCTCGTGGAGAGTGACAATCAAGATGCCAGGTCGAGGTTCGGTAGGAGGCTGGGTAGCTATGGCTTCTGATGCAGCTGGGACTGTTAGTAGGGCAAGGAGCACTCCACGATGTATGCTTACCAATTCCATTGTCGTTCGCTAATGGTGAACTCGTTGAAGACAACCTCTCGCTGCTGCTGTCGACTGGTGTTGTGTTCGAGGATGAGGATCGACCGAACGTGCTTGCAAGAGGACCGAGATGTGTCCCCTTAAGTTCTACAACGATCATTAGTTTCCATTGTGTCTGAATCCTGTGCTGTGCTTGAGACGGGATGCCCCACTTCTCCGCTCCCATACGTGAAGGGGACGAGAAGAAATCAAGTGCTAGAGACTATACAAGGAGATGGACGTACTGTTCGTGAGTTTCCACGACATAATTCGGTGTTGTAGAGATTGTTGGGTGGTCAAGTCGAAAAGTAGGAGGAACGGCGGTCGTTGATCCTACCAGGAGGAGGTCAACCGTTGCAGATGGTCGCGGTGACAAGGGTTGTTTTGGCGAAAGCTTGCCCCGCCAAAGATATTGATATGAGATGACTTGATGACAGGGAATTGTAGCAGGAAAGTTGTGAAGGTGGAAAAGATCTTGAACGGAATGAAGAAAGAAGGATATTGACAGACGAAGTGTTGTATTGAAAAGTTCGTGAAATTTCTCGTTACTTGATTGCTGACAATGGTAACGAGACGATTATGAATGTTCATACAAAAGGAGAAAGTGCGGAGCGGAACTTTGGTACTTGATCATCGTTGTTTCGGATTGAAGTCCACGTGACTAGACTGCTAAAGTCAAATATCATGCAGCTACGTTAGGTTTACCGTAATGTCCATGCAGTGAATGTGCATCGTAATGTTATAAGTGAATAGATTTCTAACATGTAATAATATATAATGTGAGCTGGTCCTGTATCATAGCAATGCATCTTTCCCCATACCAATATCAGACTTGGCACTCTTGGCCACTTCGAGCTTAGCTCGGCCGGCTTGCTTGTATACTACGACAGACTTGACATCGCGGATATATCACGAAAGTGGATTTGGATATGAGTTTCTGAGTACACAAGGCTCGCAACTATACGTCCGTCTTAAGCGATACTCTTCAGCGAGTCCTGACGCAGATCCGGTCACGAAGAGCCACTTAATTCGCACCTACACAATCTCTCCTCCAAATCAACAACTGGGGCATTCAATCTAGGGCAAAGTATCGAGGGATGGGCGTGATTCGCAAGAAGACCGCGGTGCGTGGAGGAGAGGGCGGGGTCAAATATGTTTGCGACGTCTGTTCTGCAGATATCACATCTACAGTATGTCAGCCATGTCCCATGCTCGCGACTTCAATGCGTCTGCACATCTATGAGAGGCATGACTAACATTCATCATTCTTAGGTCCGTATTCGATGCGCACACAGTTCTTGCAACGACTACGATCTATGCGTCCAGTGTTTCGCGGGCGGCGAATCGTCTCATGGTCATCAACCTTCAACACATCCCTTCCGAGTGATTGAGCAGAACTCCGTCCCAATCTACGACAAGGACTGGGGCGCGGATGAAGAATTATTATTGCTGGAGGGTGCAGAGACATACGGTTTGGGATCATGGGCGGATATCGCAGATCATATTGGTGGATACAGGACGAAAGATGAAGTTCGCGATCACTATGAGAAAGTCTACCTCAAGTCTTCGAAATTTCCACTTCCTGAGCGTGCAAGTCCACAGGATATGGAATTACTGGAGCAGATGCCACGCGAAGAGTTTCAAGCGCGCAAGAAAAGGAGGATAGAGTCACGAAAAGAAGCTGCGAAGAATGCACCACCTCCAACGCCGAAACAGAAGCCGACTGCATCAGTGCCATCATGCCACGAAGTTCAAGGTTATATGCCTGGTAGATTGGAGTTTGAGACAGAATATGCCAACGAAGCGGAAGAAGCTGTGCAGCACATGCAGTTCGACCCTGGGGATGGAGTCGGTCGTAATGGCGAACTTGAACCAGAAATGGAGCTTAAACTCACTGTCATGGACATCTATAACTCACGACTTACACAAAGAGCAGAGCGGAAGAAAGTCATGTTCGAACATGGTTTACTAGAATATCGAAAGAATGCCGCGATAGACAAGAAGCGAACGAAGGAAGAACGCGATTTGTACAACAAGTGCAAACCATTCGCCAAAATGATGAATGCGACCGATTTCGAAGCATTTTCCAAAGGGATTGTGGATGAACATAACCTACGATTAGCAGTTGCACAACTACAGGATTGGCGAGCAATGTCGATAAGCAATCTCAAATCAGGCGAGAAATACGAACAAGACAAAGCGTTGAGAGCACAGAAAGCAGTACCAATGGGTAGTCTAGATCGCGAACGGTTCGCGTCATCGCAACGAAGTAGTAAAGCCAATGCCGCATTACCAGAAACACCTTCAGGCGCTGCAGTCCTTGTCGCGCCTGAACTACCACTTCGTCTTCTGTCACCAAACACAGGCTCGAAAGCCAACCTCACAAACGGACACTCTTCACCGGCTACGCTACGACCGAAGATCACAGTGGCACCATTGGCGAATACAACACCAATTAACCTTCAACCAGGAACTCCGGATCTGCATCTCCTAACAAGCGAAGAGCGTGACTTATGCGAGAAAGTACATATTCACCCTAAGCCGTACTTGGTTATTAAGGAGCAGATCTTGAAAGAGGCGCTAAAGGGTGATGGAAAGTTGAAGAAGAAGTTTGTAAGGGAGAATGTGGTTACGGGTATTGAGGGCGCGAAAGCGAATAAGGTGTTTGAGTTCATGGTATCCCAAGGTTGGGTTGGTAGAGCTTGATGTTCGACACGAAGTCATGGAAACTGCAAGCTTAGCGTGGCGCGATTATGGAGTTTGTGCTGACGGAGACATTATTGGAGGGCTCATCGAATAGTGTTTCCGTGAGGATTAATGCTAGAAGACATATCTTCTCGATCTATAGTGGAGAGTTCTTTCCAATGTGTCTTGAATTGCTGATCACGTTAACACGTCCACAAACTCTAGCGTCTTGTAAGTGCGTTAATCTGCCCTTCTCTAGAGTTTTTATTGTCGAATTCTTCAATCCTCTTTTTCCCCACAACCAAAATCAAGATGATGATGTTCAGCCGTCAAGAAACTGGTAACAATCAGAGCGCGCAGCCTCTCCTTGCTTTCTGGGTTCGCATTCTACGGCTCAACTAACGATGGATGCGCATCCTTTGGATCAGCCCGCACTAACACGATGCATACCGATAGTCACTCATAAATCTCACCTAAGAACTGCCACAATCACAAGATCGTAGAACGCATTCATCGTATAGGATTTTGAACTCTGTCAAGATGGTTCTGATGGCTGAGCTCAAATACTTACAGCTGCTGACGGTTCTACCTAAGGCATACAGTAACTGCGTGGAGATAACGTTACTTCATAGTTTCACGAACTCTAGCCATGGAGGCACCAATATACTTTTTCCAGCTGCGAATGATAATTATAGTATAGACATCTCGTACTGCCAGACATATGTCTCAAGCATTCACTCGGCACTGAAAAGACTTGTCATACGTCTTATTAAAGTCAACGGTTTGTCATGTCTCAGATAATGCCATTCCCGAAATATCTACAATGTTGGTAGATCTCATCATCATCAAAGTTCACGACACAACAATCCCATCTCACCACACGTATGATCTGGATCGCTCAAACATAATCTCATGGTCCTCCCAAGAAAAAAAATTTATCAGACAAAGCGATAGGGACAAATTCCTTCCGATTCTGCGAGCCCGTAAGAACAGCCTAATTGTGCGTCCACCGCCAAAGCCAAAAAGTTTTTTGACGTATACAGTCGGAGTAAGCAATTTACAACCCCAATTTACACAAACCCTTCCAGTACGAGGGCTAAGTGAAACAATGCGGGGGAAAAGCCACAATATGTCAGAACAAGACATGATAGCGAGAAACAAGCAAATCATGGCATGCCTTAATTAGGGAGTAGCGCATCCGTGTCGGTATTGCAACGGGCGTTGGTGGCCGAAATGATTGAGGGAAAAAGCCACCCTCGTTCCGATATCTTCAGCCATCCGCTGATTTGGACTGGAGTTTTATCCCCATGTGGATGTTCTAGGTTTGATGGGATGGAAATAGACAAGGTGGAGCAGACGGTCATGCAACTGGTGGAGAGTCTGACGGGTGTTTCTGAGAGGGCTAATCTCATATGAAGCAGGAAATCGGGGTATATAAGGATCGACTTGATCCTTTCTGTCACCCTCTTTACGCATAGTCTAGAAGCTTAAACACAAACATCCACTTGGCAAGGATCGAAGAATAGCAAAACTTCTAGTGAAATACAACATCAAAGAGTTTGACCCAAGCAAAAATGCAGTTCAGCACAATCTTCACATCTCTCCTCCTTGCCGGGACAACACTAGCGACTGCGCTTCCAGAAGCAGATCGTGAGTCAATTCTATTCCACTCTCTTTCGCATATCCTGGATATACTAACAACGAAAAGCATCCTTAGAACAGCGCGCTCTGTGCAAGAAACCATTCTGCAAAGCCAAATGTCCAGACGGAACGTGAGTCTCCCCTTCGACAACTTCATGTATACCGTTCAATCGAAGAGAAAGTGATATTTGAAAATGATGCTAACAAACGAAATTGAAATTCAGACCATATGATTGCTGCGTGACCTACATCCGCGACCCATGCACGGGTCACTACTGCACGAGCACGAAGGATTTGGAATGCAAGTGCACTTGCCCCAACGGAACGTATGTCTTGCTACTCTCATCCTCTTCTCTGGAACGAATTTAAATATGGCGAATGCTGATCAACAATGAAATGCTAGTGTCTACCTATGCAATGCGCAATACTTCGTCGATCCCTGTCTCGATATCACGCCTCCTGCTGAGGAATCTTAGAACGTTGGCAAGACGTCAGGAAAGATGCAACGAAAGAACGGGTTGTGGTCGTGGAAGTTCGGTGAGCATGAAGATTTGGTGGGGACAGTATCTGTTGTTGCTCTGGTTTGGCGCGAGCATTGGAGTGAATCGCATTCGGGTAGATTCCAAGAATGAAGCAAAGCGTCGTGAATGCTCATACTATCCACTTGTAAATTCCCTTCAGAACAAAGTGAAATAAAGGCTATACCTCTCATATCGTCTGATATTGTGTGAATAAGGAAACTCGATGTCGTGCGCGCGAAAGTTTGCGATTAGATGATACACCCCCCACTATAACAAGAAGACACCTCTTTACGACTCTGGTACCCAACTGACAGACCTCTTGTTTAAAAAAAAAAAATAGCAACTGCAGTTCAAGAGTAAAATGAAATGATTTATATCTTCACATCGAAAAGTTCAAGAAGTGTCGTCGATTTAGTCTACGTCCCCGACACCCACATGGTCTCCCCAATAGGGAAGGTGTATGTGGTGAGCAATGCAGTGATGGCATCATCCTCCCTACTACTCTCACACATAACCTCAGTCATCTAAAGCAAATTCAGACCACCAAGAGGAACGCCACATATACTTTACGCATGATTTTCAAGTATTTGGATCTTGACAGTGTATTCTTCGAAATATGAAAGTTTCTTATGCAAGGATAACATAAACATCAGAGTGATTTTCTTTATTTTCAAGCTTCAACCTAAATAGTGCAAGAACGACTATACTCTTCGACCACAATGACTTATTACTAATTCGGATGGAATTCCGTTTATAATATAAAGCCCATTTGCGATTGAAGGACAGAGCGCTGAGAGACTACTAAACATCAAATAATCAATGCTACAACTCTTTAACATCTATATCTAATAGATGTATCCCAGAAGAGGTAAGCTCTCCCTTCTTTCGATAGTAGCATATAAACTGAGAGTTGTCACAATATGGATTTGAAATATCAACGAATCCCTGCTCATTCGAGTGAGAGTGCTTCAACAGCTGAAGTCTAACCTATGAAGTAGATCCAAGACTTTGAGAGCCTCAATGTTAGCTAGACTACATCTAGAGTATTACTGGGGTTCTAAATGACTTTCCATGCATGAAAAATCACCTTAGCAATATTCATACCACTGCACCATTGTCATGTTATAATCACGTACGCATTGTGAGGAGCATAAATCAAATTTGACAATATTGTTATCATTACTGATTACGGACAGTGATACATCATCCAATATCCCGATACTTGTTCACAATACAAATTAATGTCCAGCCTGTGTCCCAATAGCTCCCACACCCCTATCAAGATTAAAGAACTCCCCCTGAACCAAGAAACCCGATTACACTTATGTACGAAGAAAGAGATGACGGAGCAACATTCTCTCCATCTCAACTCAGTATCTCGTCAGGAGATTACCACTACAACCCATCCACAATATTGTAGAGAGTCGATGCTTAGTGAGAGTACTTGTTCTTGCACTCCTTGATGGCGTGCTCGTACTCTTCCTTGCTGTTGGATAAATCAGAAAAAGGGTTCCTGAAAATTCGGTGAAGAGAACGACTTACCACTTATCCTTGCAGCTTGGTTGAGGAGTGTTGTTGGTTGGCTCACGCTTGTAATGGCCATCGCAGTTCTTCTTGCAGTGCTTGAATGCTTCCTCTGCGTCCTTCTTGCACTTCTTCTCCTTGTCTGTTACATGAAGAATTAGCATTCTGTTATGAGTGATGGAGAGCCCTGAGATATCACATACATTCGTACTCCTCATCACACTTCTTCTTACATGACTTCGCGCAGATCTTTTCGTTGAGATGTGGTAGGAGCCAGAGGGTGCGTGTTTGGAGACCATTTACATCGCGTGGATAGTTGCTCTCGTGGCAGTCACACTCGCAGTTGTTGTTCCACCACTTCCAGTTAAATGTACGAGCTTCAAGAGCAGCTGGCTCAGGCTCGGGCAAAGCGTTGGGTAGGGCAGTCGCAAGGGCGACAAGAGAGAGAAGAGTGACCTTAGCGAAGTGCATGTTGATTAAGTTGATTCGAAGAAGATGCTTAAGTTTCTTTGTTGATAGGAGTGTAGAAGTGTAGAAGTGTGGAAGTGAGTGGGCAGGGCTGATGAACAAAAAGAGAGTGATTGAGGTCGTGCAAGCAGTTTATATAGACCTTTCCAAGAAACATCAGAGGTGATTTCTCCTTGAGAAGAGTTGCTTCTGATGATTACTTCATGATAATTCGCTATGCACGGATGAAGAAGCTCGCATCTTGGAAAGAGGGGAAGTGTAAGTTCATCTGCATGTAAGATGTACCATCACTCATGGCGTCGTTGGACGCCCAAGAGCCATCCTCTCGACGCCATGTTGACAGAGGCTGTAGACACGATGGGTCGATGCACGAAGCTTTCCTGTGCTTGCATGCCAACTCTGTTATACATGATCCTCATCATTCATGCTCAAAACGGGAAAGTCATAGCTAGCGTCAGACCTAACAATGACAAGAACGGTGCGTTGTTCTATGACTGTCTGTGACTGCCTCTCCATACAATATCCAATCTGCATGGAGCGAGGGTTGAGTGTCCTTGGCAACTTCGAAGTGACAATATACTCTAGGAGACTAGAAAGATACCCAAAGGGACGAACCTACTTGGCGCATGCGACTTGGTCATAGCAGAACCACATTCCATAGGTCGGTATACTGTGCTGCAGACGAGAGAGAGAGCCTGTGGCCTTTGGTAGCCTCAAGCTTAGTGATTCGCGCTGTGTGGGTGATCCCCGTGTCGTGGCATTCGGGGATCTACCTAGCCGTGACGCCATGAAAATGAAAACTCAAAGAATAGTCCGCCGTGCATAATGAATATGAATACTAAAGTCAAGCTTCGCATAAACCAGGGGGCTATTTCTAGGTGCTGATCGCCAAGCTCAACTCTTGCGGGGAAAGGCGAATGCTCCATGACTTCACACCACTTGGCTTCCATCAACCAACATGCACAAGAGTAGTCATAGCACAGGTCGGGAGGTGAGCTGGAAGACGAAAACGGATGCATAAGACCATCAGGATGCTGGGCCAAAGTCGCAAATGGAAACTGATCATCTCAGGAGTATACTCGAAGCCAGCGAGTGGCCAGCCTATGTGAAGTCTAAAGCATGCTCCTTGCATCTTCTCGCCTTGGTGATTGGGTTGAGCTTAATGCCTAGTGAGCTTAACGAGCAATAGGTCGAGGAGCTTAATCCACAGTCCAGACCTTGTCACTCAAGGGTGGGAAACATTAATCAGCTTGATGATACAGTCCTGATCATGTAAACATGACAGGATTCGTACTCTCTAGACCACTGAGGGTATCTTGATATGATATCAATAAGCAACCGCTCTATGATCAACTCCATATGTTAACTAATCGATGGAAGTCATAGCAGTAAGGTGTTTGTGTTTGTCGAATCGTGATAGCCTGATTTCGTGGCTCTCAGATCAGCCTAGAAGCTTAAATTTTAAAGTATGAGATTGTTTCGTCATTGAAGTGATTGCCAAGTCTGGAAATAATGCACGATCTCATAGATTGTGCGGAAATGTTCCCATCAATGAAAGGCGGTCCGGAGCTCTTCGCGGTACCTGAGATAGATGTCATTGGCTTTTTCACGTCTTTGGCCTCGACACTTTGAGGTAATGCCAAGTCTTGGTTAGTCCCCAATGAAGCAATCTTCACTTGAGACTCCTTTTTGGGACAACATCTCGACACCAGCACTCTTGGACCACGCAATTGGAACTGTTTTCTCGAGGTATGCATACAAGTAGAGTGTCATAAATGCGATCGAAGACGTTCTGGACATTCTGACGCAGTATTTCTCCGAACTCTGCCCACTGTCACACAAGGCGCTAGCGTATTGGGTAGATCAAGGAATAAGCAGGTTTAAATGCGGCATAGGAATGCCTGTACATTGTATAACCCATGGCATTACAAAATGCACATAGTAGTCAATCTTCAATGCAACCACGTGTGAAGCTGATAACCTTAACTGAATGTTCGTGGCGTCTATATGATCTGCATGTTATCGGGGTGCCGATCAATGATCATTGCTGCGGGAGCTATTGGCTTGCTGCATAACAAGTCTCTCCCAAAAGTCTGTCATCTTTCAAGGTACTGATTCTACTGGATGGGGTTACAAACTTATGGAACCTGGCTTGTAAGCTCTGCATGTAACTTCGGGACCTCCACGGTCAACCCAAGTTGTTGTTCTTTCCTTTAAGCCTTACGTATCGGTGAAGAGTGTAACAGTGGTGGCTTCTTGTTTGATTACGTTTCGGAGAAATTCCTCCCCAAAATGAGGCAGACTCTGCAAACGAGAAGGGGGAAGATGTCCGCGGTGCAGGTGTAATGTTTCTTCGTGGTGACGCAAATTTTGTAAACTTCATGCTCTGGAAAGAGCACAAGCTAGTAGTAAACCGCGTCTTGGTTCAGGTGACGGCTGAAAAGGCAGATGAGGCATAATGTAGATCCTAGCATCAATTCATCCGAGTATTCCTGCAGTGTAACCAGCTGGAGATCGCCAGGATGAGTTTCATCCGGATTCTTGTTGGTTTTCCTAACTGAGAGATCAGCGACTTTCTTTGATGACTCCATCAAGATCCAAACTCCTCGAACTCATGAATGCCAGGGCTTGCTGCGTCTTTGACGTGGAAACTTGGACGTGTGGTGAACGCCGCAGTGATGGCATCACCCTCTTTCTCACTCACACGGCTCAAGTCATCCAAATTAACTTCACACCACGATGATCGCCACATGAACTCTACAAAGGATCGACCAGCACTCTGATCTCGAGAGAGTACATTTGAGAAAATAACAGGTGGTGAGCAAGGATGACAGGAATATCGGAGTGAAGATACTCTTTTAACAAATTCGACTTGAATGGCGCAGCAATGTCGACACCCTTCGATTAATAAACTCATCACTACGCGGTACAGGAATCGATTTGTAATGTAAAGCCCACCTGTAACCAGAGGGCGAACAACCGAATAACTACTAAAACATGAGATGATCAATTCTATAATTCTTTACTATGCATATATCAGATGGATATAATTAAGACGAAGCAAGCCTCGCTGCTATTGGCACCTACGTATAACTAGAGGGATTTCACCACGTACACTCTAGATACTAACGAATCATAGATCTTTCGACTGAGAGTGCTTCACGTGGCACGTTCAATCATCCTGAGATCTTGTACCAATCCCTAATCATGACCGTGCAGTCAGAACAAAAAAGAGTAATTGGGAAGGATGATGGCTGACTTGTCTGACACAGCCTTCGCTTTCAGGCATAACAAAACTTAAGATTTTACGCTCCATGATGTCAGCTAGATTGTAATCCAGGTTATCACGGGGTCTCCCTGTGACTTCCGCTGCAAGGAGTTGCCTTAGCAATGAGGATACCAGTAAGCCATTATCAAGATGCAATTGGTCTAAATTGTGGAAAGCAAACGGCAAATTTGATGGTACTGTTATCATTACTCGGTAAGGACAGTGATTTATCAACGAGATCCTAATATATAACTACGATAAATTCATGTGCAGCCGGCATCCCAGAAGATCCCACACCCCTATCAAGATCAAAGAACTCCCAATCAACTGAAACCCTCAAATTTGTGTCTGTAGAAAGAAGTGACAAAGTGTTTTTCTCTCCATTTCAACCCAGCATCCCGGCAGCACATTGACACTGCCCATTTTCAAGAAGGTAAAGAGTCGTTGACTAGTGGTCATACTTCTTCTTGCATACCTTGATGTCATGCTCATATTTTCTCTTACTGTGAATCAATTAGGAGAAAGTTGTTGAGGTCTATGGAGAGGACGACGTACCACTTATCTTTGCAGCGTGGGCGATGATCATTGTTGGGCTTGTGATCATTGTTGGGCTTATGATCATTGTTGGGCTTATGATCATTGTTGGGCTCACGCTTGTTATGATCATTATCATAGTCCTTGTCATCATCTTTGTCATAACCCTTGTGACATCTCTTCTTGCAATGCTTGTATTCTTCGTTCGCCTCTTTCTTGCAGTACTTCCATTTCGCTATTACATGCGTACTTAGCGCTCCGTAATCACCAGTACAAGAGCCAGTCGATATCACATACCTTCAAACCAGTCATCGCACTTCTTCTTACAATGCTTCTTGCACTCTAGTTGTTTGCGAATTCCATCAGACCACCCGCGTGACTCAAGATCGTCCACATCGCGTCGATAGTGATTCTCGCGACAGTCACAATCACATTTGTTGTTTCGCCAATACCAGTTGGATGTACGGGCGTCAAGGACAGCTGGCTCAGGCTCAGGCTCAGGAACCGCATTGGGTAGGGCAGTCGCAAGGGCGACAAGAGAGAGAATAGTGAACTTAGCGAAGTGCATATTGATTGAGTTAAGTCTGTAGAGGATTGCCTAAATCTCTTAGTTGACAGAAGTCTAGAAATAAGTGAGGAGGACTAGTGAAAAAGAGAAAGAAATCGAGGACGTGCAAGCAGTTTATATAGATTTTTGGAAGAGTTTATAAGGAGTAATGTCTTCTTAATAACAAGTCTGCTTCGAAGGATTATTCTATAACAGCCTGCTTTGCACGGATAGAGAAGCTCGCGTTTGAGAAAGAGGGGAAGTGTAGGTTTGTCTGCATGTAAGATGTGAATATTGATAATAGCGTTGTTGAATTCTGGAAAGCCTTGCACTCGAAGCCATTTGACAGAAGGTAAGTTGTGGACGCGATCGGTCGATTCATAAAACTTTGCTATACTTGTCGCCCACTCTGTATGTATGATTCTTAGAGTCATGCTCAAAAAGGCAAAGTGGTCTGTAGCGTGGGACTGAATGACAACAAGAGCTGTGCGTCGTTCTACAACAGTCTGTTACTAACTCTTCATGCAATATCTGATCTATAAGGATCGAAGGATTGTGTACGTTTGACAACTTCGAAGTCAATAAAGTATACTGAGGACGAGATTTCTTGGCGCAAGCGACTTAGCCATCGCAGAACAAAGATCTAATAGGTTGGAATGTTGTACTACCGAAGAGGGAGCTGTGGTCTTTGATAATGTGAAATTTTGTGATTGGCGATGTGGGTAATTCCCGTGTTGTGCCATTCGGGGATCTACTCAGCCGCGAAGCCACAAAGATTAAAACTTAAAGTGACAGCTCGTCGCGCATCTGATTGCGATTGCTAAAAGTAAGCACCGTCTAAGCCAGCGGCTATTCCTGGGTCTTGATCCCCAAGCTCAAGTTTTGCGGGGAAAGATGAATGTTCTGGCTTCACACCACTTTGCCAAGAGCAGGTATCGCATCTGTCGGAAGGTGGTTTGGAAGACACGAACTGAGGCGTAACTCCAGTAGGATGCTGAACTGAAATCACAAGTGAGAACTGATCGATTGGAAAGTATATTCGAAGCTAGTCAGTCGTCTATGTTAGTCTAGGGCATCCTACTTGCATCTTCTTGTGACGATGATTAAATCGAGTGTAACACGGCCAGAGCTGAATGAGACATGAGTTGATGAGCTTGCTCTATTAAACCACACCCTATCACTCAAATGGGAAAACATCGATCAGTCTGGTGTTGCAACGTTGATCATGTATCATGTATACACGGCAAGATCTATACTCTCCGGACCAGCTGGGGGTGCTTCCTATAGTATCAACAAACAACCACTCTGTAATTGACCTCATATAATAAGAAGTTGATAGGAAGACATAGTGACAGGTATTCGTACTTGTCTGATTGTGATCGACTAACTTACACGCCATTGGCCATTTACTACCTACGCCCTACAGACTTTAAGGTAATGCCAAGTATTAGGTGGTCCTGACTAGAGCAACCTTCATATGTCGAGACTCCTTTTTGGGACAACGTCTCGACACCAGCACTCTTAGAACACACAAACAGAAATGATCTTCGATGTATGCATCCAAATAGAGGCTAATGGGTGTGACAAATAAAGTTCTGGAAGTTTCTTGAGTGTGTTGGTACACAGCCTGCTCGTTGACAAACAAGCTGTAAGCGCATTTTGTAGATTGACTGGAACGAATTAGTTTTGGATGCGTTCTATTACTGCCTGTATGATGTGTAACTCATGCATTGCACATTTCAAGCACATAATAGCAACTCCTCGAGACGTTCACGTGCGAAGCTGATAACCTCGTGGCTCCTGTATTATCTGCATGTTGTCGGAAGCTGTTCGACAATCATTGGTGTAGGGGCTATTGGTTTTCTGCATAGGCTCTGCATCTACCAGTACCTGCACATCCAACCCCATATAGTGTTCTTTCATCAAGCCACAAATGTCGGGAGGATGAGCCACTTTCTGGGGTCCGTATTTTGATCTCGCTTGTAAAATCTCTCACGAGAAGACCAAGCAAGCTCTGCAAAATGTGACGTGGTAAGATCCATGATGCACCAAGTGTAATGTTCTTTCTTGGTAACAAAAACGTTGTGAACTTCTTGCTCTGGAAAGAGCAAAGACTAGTAATAAACCGCGTCTTGGTCCAGGTAACAGCTGCAAAGCAGACGAAATATCATGCAGATCCTAGTACCTATGCAAGTAGCTGGAGGATCGCCAGGATGAGCTTCATCCGAAATTCTTGTCTGTCTTCCTAATGAATAGTTTAGCGACTTCCTTCAACGAGTTTTGTCAGGATTCAGCGGCTTCAAATTCATGGATGCCAGGGCTTGCTGTGGCTTTGACATCGAGGCTTAGACATACAGGTGAGGGCTGACCACCTTTTGGAATTTAGGATTCACGCCAGAATCAGTCCTTCGAGTTCATTCTCATCGATTGTTCTAGCTTCGGACGAAACGATTATTACCATGGTGAAAGTTGACGCTGGTGAGTTGCAATAGTAGCCCATCATTCTCAGGTAGTTGGCCGTTACCTTACAAGATTTGTAGCAATTGACGTGAAACGCCAGATGGCCAAGTAGATTGCTGTCAGAGAGAGTATCGTAGTCCTTCTCGTGAATATCGAGGTGTCGTTCATCGTACTTTAGTGTCGAAGATGTTCTACTCGTTGCTCCCCCGGATCCTCACTTGTTCAAACGTTGAAATGCTCCGCAAACCTGCGCAGTCGCTCGAAAATCCACCCAATCTTGATGTTTCTTCTTCATTGTCGAACAGTGTGAGTGATGGCAGGAGTGCTTTCAGTAGAGAAGTGGCGTCTATCCAGGATTCGTCACGAAGCAGTAAACGGAATATTTTGAATGCTTCAACCGAATCGAGTCCTTGACTGGAGATGTAGTCTATAAGCGTGCTTCAATTGTGCCATCTGGTAGAGGCTTAGAACCAACCAGTGAGGGTTTGATTGAAACCGGCTAGTGTTTTCATAAGTGTATCTGGTCTTGATGTTGAAAAGAAAGAGTGTAGAGAAAGATCATGACGGGTTATAAGCAAGTTTGGACAAGACAAAAGCCATGCCAATATGATTGCGTGCTGAGGGACGCGTATGACGAAGTGGAAGCGGCGCAGATCTAAGGAAAAGCCAAATGTTATATGTGTATTGATGCAATGGTGGTGGAAGGACGTGTGGAAAGGAGAATATGAAGATTTGCTCGGAAACAGAAAGCCAATGCAAACGTAGCAGCAGGAACTGTTGGTTCTCGCTTTGAGGTTGTATCTTGTGCAATGCTTCATACTCAATAGGCATAATAAGCGTGTGGATAGAAAATCATTCCAGACAAAACAACAAGATAAACAAACTCTGATGAATCAACGGCAGAGAATGATGATGATGACGATAACGGAAATGGTGGTTTTTGTAGGAAATAAACATTAAAATGCTTCAACACTTTGGAAGCAGTTGTTTGTTTGAATACAATGATGAGAGTCGAGATTGTGTCGTGGTTCCGTTTGGTTCACCGCTTTGTGGTTGCCAGGTCAGAAATTCTGCCGGTTGTTGGTGGGTGTATCATCAGCCAAATCCAAGCACCGCATTGCGCTGCAATTTGTTTCCACACGACATTTGCACCGAGACAAACTTCGTTAAACCTCACTCTCACATCTACACATTCCTTCGAGAAGACATATTGTATCCTTCGTTCTCTGTCCTAGACATCTACGAAAATGGTATGTTCATAACTTTCTTCGCACTTGATTTGTTGTCGGTCCAGTCAAAGTTTGTGCGGGAAGCCCCTTCAACCAGTGGGAATAGTGTGTGCAACGGCGTCAATAAACAGCGACAATGGCGACGAATTCCACGAGGCAATCACGACAGACTTCTGAGAAGTGATGGGTGGTCATGGATTTCGCTTGTCCTCAAGCTCTCATAATCAACGACTTCATCACATCTCCATACATACCATTGCACAACATACAACCCCTTAGTCGCAACCCTCAACCTTTATCTGCGATATACTTCACTTGCTTCAACTATCATCTCTTGAGCAATTCTATAGCAAATCAATCATGTCCAAGTCGTCATCAGCTAATCAGTCATCCTACGATCTTACCACGTCACATTTTGCAGAGCTTGCTTGGTCTTCTCGTGAGAGATTTTACAAGCGAGATCAAAATACGGACCCCAGAAAGTGGCTCATCCTCCCGACATTTGTGGCTTGATGAA
>Ga0181470_100163_pt1 | contig 16258 bp, 12 predicted proteins | sample InSIn5SAF170_FD_119082 | JGI IMG/M metagenome (GOLD analysis project Ga0181470, IMG submission 119082) | Clean room microbial communities from NASA Spacecraft Assembly Facility at Jet Propulsion Laboratory, Pasadena, California, USA -... ...
TGGCCAAGGCGGCACACGTGCACTCGGAGACATTGCAAGGTGGCGACGACAAAATCCGACTGGTTCTACAGGATCGATACTTCAACGATGTGGCGAGGCTTGACGAAGTCCGAGCTATACTGCCAGTGATTCAGAAGAAGTTATTCAATGAGGTCGCACGAACTATCCTGATGGGTAGAGGCGATATTGCGACCCAAGATGACCTGATCAAAGGCGAGCTCACGCTTCGAGGCGACGGGGAGATTGTTTGCGTTGCGGATACTGGCATTGATGCGCAACATGCAGCATTTGGCAGTCGTGTCCTCCCTCCACGAGCTTGGGGCCGTCCTGGGCAGCAGGGTACATCTGGAAGAACAGATGATCCGGATGGACACGGAACTCATGTATCGGGCTCCGTGCTCGGAGATGGTACATATAACAAATCAGCCACTGAGACGGTACGTGTACAAGGAACGGCTCCAGAAGCGAGACTTTTGATGCAATCTCTACTCGATGAGAATGGTGGCCTGGGCGGCATCCCCAATGATCTAAGCAATTTGTTTAAAGAAGCGTACAAAGCTGGCGCAAGAGTCCACACCAACAGCTGGGGTCCTACTCAGGCTGGACTCCCGTACTCGTACGAAAACGCAGGCTCACAGATTGACACCTTTATTAAAAAACATCCAGATATGGTTGTATGCTTTGCGGCAGGGAATGAAGGCATCGATAAAGATCGAAATGGGATCGTTGACTTCAAGCAGATAGGCATGTACGCTGCTGCGAAGAACAGCATCACCGTTGGTGCTAGCGAAAGTTTCAGGCCAGAGCAAAGGCTCGACTATGGCAGGTTCGACTATCAGGCAGAACCGTTGAGATCCGACGTAACTGCGAACAACTCCATGGGAATGGCTGCCTTCAGCAACCGAGGCCCGAGTCGAGAAGGACGCATCAAGCCAGATATAGTTGCTCCTGGGACCTGTATTCTATCTGCCAAATCGAGCTTGGCACTGGCAGGAACAACGTGGGGCCGGTCGACTGACGAAGCTTGGATGTTTCAGGGTGGAACAAGCATGGCATGTCCATTGGTGGCTGGTGGATGTGCCCTTATACGGCAGGCACTCAAAACACAGAACTCTAAACCGAGTGCAGCTCTGGTCAAAGCCCTGCTCATCAATGGCGCTATCGAATTGAAGGGCCAGTATCTGCCGAGCGAAGCAGGCTCATCGCCGAACTTCAGCTCTGGATGGGGCCGTGTCAACCTCAGCGAGTCTATCGCCATGACTACTTATGCTTCAGAAGACGATGAGACCGTTATCGGCTGCATGGACGGAGCAGCCTTGACTGATGGTGAATCGTTCTCCCGGAACATCAATACCACTGCAGAAGGTAGCACCCTGAAAGTCACCTTGGTCTGGACAGATCTTCCAGGGGATCTCCTGCAGAACGATCTGGCGCTCTCTGTGACAATTGGAGGTGTCGCGCGGCAAGGCAACCCGACAGCCGATCGCAAGAACAACATTGAACAGGTAATCTGGTTCGGCATGCCTGCTGGGAAGGCAGTCGTTACCGTCAAAGTGAAGCATCTGGTCCAGATCAGAGGCAGACAGGATTTCGCGCTCGCGTGGAAGCTTTCTTGAGGAGCACACAACTAGGAATCTGACCTAACCGCGGTCGCTCGTTGATTTCAAGACCAAGAGTTGTTGCTAGGTAGCCAATAATGTTATCTGATGACCTTGTCAGCCTCCGGAAATACGACATCAGTGTTCCACGTATCTCGTGTTTTGACACAGCTTGTGTTCGACCCGTACTCATAGGATCTGCTGAATGATCTCTGCAACGCATGCATCTCATTGTCTTCTGGGATTGTATCCTGTTCTTAAGTCACGCATTGACCCTTCTGCATGCAGCGTGTTTAGGCCTCGTGCTGTAATGGGCTGTCTGTGGCGTATAAGATTTAACTGCCTCCACCAAACAATTTTGCAAACCACCCTTTGCCCTCACTAGGATGCGGGTCGCCCTTCCTCATAATCTCATCAATCCAATCCTGCATGTACTGGTTATCTCTCAGCATCTTCTCATCAGCCAGACGATCCGTGATGCGCTCAGCCCTTCTGCCGCCAAAGCCCATCAGAGTTGGCACGCTCCGAACACCATATTCGATCCCAGCATCGTACATAGTTGTCCAGCCTCTGCCTCCTCCTTCTTCGTCGCGTTCAGGAGAATCAAGCTCAAGTTCTGCAAAAGCGATAGACCCAAACTTGTCGCCCATAGATGGAACTGGGCGACTTTGTACCACCGACTCGAGAAGAGGCGTGATCGAGCTACAACTGTGGCATGTAACGGTTTTGAATAGTACTAGCAGCAAGGTGTTCGTACTGGATGCTGACTGTAAAAGAGTGTGGAAATCTGCGGGACGCCGGATGGAAGGCTGCACACGGTTTCGCGCACTGTGATATGGGCTTGAGGAGAAGGATCGAGTTGCGGATCGCTGTAACTGAGCATTGTGGTACGATAGATTCTCAGCTATCTGTGCTATGTGTGCCTGCACTGCTGGCTGGAAAGCTCTCGAGGTCTTTAAGGAGTGATCGCCCTGAATCTGTTTGGCGAGGGCAGAAAGACGGTGCTTCATGGTGCGTGGGATTCAGATCCAGCTGATATGTTACGCCGAAATTCGCAGAGCGGTGACAGAATGAGCGTGAGACTGGTTATTGAATATTTTGTGCAGGGCAGAGTGGTACTCGTAGCTACGCGCAAATAACCTGGAAACAGAGCAGGAAAGTACGTCATTTGACAGATACATGTCAAAATCACGTGCGATACTGGCTTCCTGGGCAAAACTAGGCTCTCTGATAGATGCGCCGGCCGGCGAACCATGTCTCTTCTACCTGCCCTTCCAGTAGATCTTGCGCGTTCCAGTCAAGATCGATGATCACGAAGTCAGCTAATTTCCCCTTTTCAAGTGTACCTACCTGCTCGTCCGCGAAGCAGCTGTAAGCCACTCCCGCACTAGCCGCTCGCAAGGCTTGACCCAGACCAAGCTTGAAGCTCTCATTCACAGTGTCTGTCAAAGTCTCTTCTCTGGCCGACCTTCTAGTAGTGGCAGTATACAAATTCCTGAGTGGTAGATGCGGTGCGGTAGGTGCATCCGTGCCGATGGCAAGCGGTGCTCCACTCTCAGCAAATTCCTTGTACGCGAATGCTCGCTTGCATCTCTCAGGCCCAAGCAGCTTCGGCCAAGCCTTAAATATTGCTGGATCAGCATGAACGGGCTGTATCGAGGCCGTGATGCCATATTCGCCTAATCTTTTCGAATCCTCAGGAGAAGTGAGCTCAAGATGCTCAATGCGATGGCGTCGATCCTTTCCCTTACCCAGAGCGGACAGTGTCTTGACTGCGTGGGCCACCGTATTGTCCCCAATTGCATGGAGCGCACATTGAAGCCCTGCCGCGTCAGCGTGCTGGACGACTGGAAGTAGTTGTTCATAAGTCCAAATTGGATCAACGTTCATCGATGGGGAAGAGTATGGTTCTCTAAGGGACGCTGTGCAGGCATCCACAACCCCGTCACCGATGATCTTGATACCCGCAATCCTGAAGTTGGGACTGGTATTCAGGTTATATTGCTTGTGAAGCTCGATCGCCCTTTCGACTTGTGCAATGTTTTCGGCCGTGGTCTTGGAAGGCTTAATCAGCCAGTGAACTGCAATACGGAGTGTGAGAGGTCCTTCAGAGAAATGCAACGCGGACAGCAGAGCCCAAATCTCTTCGTCGGTTGCCATCTCGATCATACCAGTGTAACCTGCAGCATTGTAGCTACGGATTGCCTCACGTATCTGAGAAAGCTTCTCTTCTCGACTCACGACCCTGGCTAGATGTGGCCAGACAATTCCTATCGCTGCTGCTTCAGACAGTAGACCCGTAGCCTCGCCACTTCTGTCCCGCAGGATCTCCCCACCCTCAGGATTGGGCATGCCTGCTATATTCATCTCACTGAGGGCAGCTGTATTGCACCAGGCCGAGTGTAGGTCCTTGGCATAGATGAAGATTGGTCGATGATCGAGATCATCGAGATCTCTTGCTAACGCTTCGCTGTTTGTCATAGAATGCATCCATCCTTGGCAAAACAGGCGGTCGTCATTCGGTCGCGCCGCAGCACCTTCGCTAATTGTCCTACGGATGTCATCAAGATTCTTGCATTGTTCAAGGTTGATAGCTTGAATGGCGCTGCCGAACAAAAGAACGTGCATGTGACCGTCAATAAAGCCAGGAGAGATCAGACGTCCATCAACATTATGTTCCTGCACACCTACCTCTTTTGCTTTCCGCACAGCATCATCATCCGCGCACCCGACGTGTAGGATGCGATCGCCTTCGACCAAAAAGCAATTGACATCTGTACTTAGATGATTGTCCCCAGTCGCTGTGAAGATCCGAGCATTGGTGAACAAGTGCTTGGAAGCCATACTGCTCTGTTACGGACAAGCTCTGGCTTGGTCCGCAAGCAAGTGGATGTGACGAGCAAAGATACTTGAGAAGTTATCCCTATCCCACCTTCGAGTGCGCGTAGACTTGTTTCGTTGAGGCTCTCGTGGGAGCATGAACTTCCTCTTCTCATAAGAGAATCTGTCTAGATAGCAGAACTCCGAAGCCGATATTCCTACAACCGTGGACGACCCGAGGATCGAGCGAGGCAGTAGATCTTGATACAGATTACCTAAACAACTTCGAGCGCCAAAGATAGAGTTTCGCAGGACAAGCCTGGAGATCGTCAGAAGAATGCGACCTCGACGGGCGCCTGAAAGCCGGTGATGGAGCCGACGGGACAAGTCCATACGCAACTCGCTCAGATTTTGTTCGCCAGTTTGCCAACATGGGCATCTATTCCGAGAGTTAACTCGCAGGGAACGAGGAAGAGCCTTCTCATTGGTCAGCGATGCCTCGGCATATTCTCACGTCGAAACTAGCGTTCCATTCAGGCTGCGAAGCATTTGCTGCGCTGTTGTCTCGCTCTCAGGCCTTAGGCGTCATCGACATTTGTTATCCCAGCGTTCTGAAGAACTACTTATTTGTTCACCCTGTTCCGCTCTCTCGGCAAAGCCGCCGTCGTCACAATTCGAAATTGCAGTGATGGCTTCAGAAAAGACAGCCCCCCAAAATTTAGATGTTATTGTGATAGGTGCAGGAATTTCTGGCATCAACGCAGGTTATCATCTACAGACGAGATGCCCCAACCTTTCATACACAATCCTGGAAGGTAGACATGAGCTTGGCGGAACCTGGAGTTTGTTCAAGTACCCAGGTATCCGATCAGATTCGGATTTGCATACCTTTGGCTTCTCTTGGGAGCCATGGAATCAGCCCAGTGCCATCGCGGAGGCGGATTTGATTCGGTCCTACCTGCAAGACACCACCAAGAAGCACCATATCGATGAGAAGATCCAATACGAACACTTCGTGAGCAAAATGAATTGGAGCACCGCCGAACAAAAGTGGTCTATGGAAGTCGAACACAAAGGACAGACGTCGACATACCAGGCCAAATACATCATCATGGGCACTGGCTACTATGACTACAAACAACCTCTTGAAGCTCGGATACCAGGTCTCGAAAACTTCAAAGGGCAAGTTATTCATCCACAGTTCTGGCCCGAAGACCTGGACTACAGTGGCAAGAAAATCATCATCGTTGGAAGTGGTGCGACCGCCGTTACACTACTTCCGAACCTAGCCAAAAAGGCGGAGTCAGTCACCCAAGTCCAAAGAAGTCCTGGGTACTTCCTTATCCTCCCGAGGAACGACCCAATGGACGGCTGGTTCAAGGCCAATCTGCCGACCTTCATCAGCAAACGTCTCATTAGGTTCAAATACCTTCTTCTGGGCACATTCATGTACCAGTTCTGTAGGAACTTTCCCAATTATGCCAGAAAAGTTTTGAGAAAAGGCGTCAAAGCACAATTGCCTCCTGGCACCGACATCGACCCACACTTCAAGCCTGCATATAACCCATGGGACCAGCGCATGTGTATCACGCCGGGCGGAGATTATTTTGAAGCATATCGAAGCGGCAAAGCTGATATCAAGACCGACCATATCCAGACTGTGACCGAGGATGGCATGATCCTCAAATCTGGTGAAAGACTTAAAGCAGATATGATCATCACAGCAACAGGCTTGAAGATACAAGTCGGTGGCGGTGCTGAAATTGCCATCGATGGAAAGCCCTTCAATATCGCCGATAAATTCATGTGGAGAGGTACTATGTTACAGGACGTCCCGAATCTATGGTATGTTATCGGTTATGCGAATGCATCTTGGACTTTGGCGGCAGATGCAAGTGCTCGGCTTGCGACCCGCATGATCAACTCAATGCAGGATGGTGGTCGAAAGAGCGCGACGCCGTTCCTCACGCCCAACCAACAGCAGCAGATGGACAAGGATAATGTGTCACTTTTGCCATTGAATTCGACATATGTAAGCAGTGCTATGGACCGAAGGACGCTTCCGCGCGCTGGGAAGACTGGGAACTGGAAGCCGCGATCAAACTATTTCATCGATATGTTTCGATCGATATATGGCAACGTCACCAGCGGTATGCAATATAAGTGATTGGATAGAATGTCATTGCGAAAAACAAAACCAATGCAATGCATTCAATGGCGATGAGGTGTCAGGACGTTGAAGCGGAATTTTTAGCACTGGCGTACCAATATAGACAATAAACGTCGAGCTTTCGACCTCGCCGGCCTGTGTTGCAAAGGGAGAGCTTGTGTTTCGACTTTCTTGGCGGGCCCTGGGCTGTGCCAATTTGGCGGGATAAAAGCCTGTAGTCTGTGGCAAATTGCTCTGGCGCTTTCCCCACCTTTATTGCTTGACCCCAGCTCTTCCCTCGTAATCCAACAAGACCACGAGACGATTCAGTTCTCAATCATGTGACAACAATAGCATTTTCAGCTTTAAGTCCTCGTTTCGGATATCACCCAACGCCGTTACTTGCTTCTGAATTCCGCTCGAGCTTTAACGGACACGGCCTTGAAGCCGATCCACACGCGACAAAATCATTGCACGTGATGGAGAAACAGGAACAAGCTTCCAATGAGGACACCCCAATTTCACCTCATTACGTCGAGCGACCAAGAGGCCATATAAAGCGAGCCTCGACCACTAATGCGGGGGAAGACTCGCCTCAAAAAAGGCAAAAGCTAAGTGAGGGCGCGACTTCACCTGCCAACGAGCAACAGCAGCCATCACGGAAAGGCCGCGCTTGTGTCGCGTGTCGAAAGCTTAAGGTAAAATGTGATGCGTGGGAACGCGGTCTGGCCGGCTGCTCGAGATGTCAACGGCTTGGGATAGAATGCATCAATGCCAGAAGATTGCGTATAGCTGTTGAGGGTGAAGAAGGGTAGGTACACATTGCAGCACATGATTCCAAGCACAGGAATTGGCTGACTCAATTTCAGTGGCACGCATCCTGTCATCCAGAAAATTGAAAGAGCACTTGAAGATGTCCTGTCAAGGCTGCAAATGCCTGCTCTGGACACGTTCGCCAATGCGTCAGAGGGCGAGCCCCCACCGCCCCAGAAGCTACACCCTCATTCCGAGTTTCAGACTACCCGGGAGAACTCCAGAGAACCACCTGAGGACGAGAAGAATATCGCACCAGCGCCTATGGGGAGCCTTTACGAGGCGACTCAACTAAACAGTCTCAGAAGTCGATTGCGACGTGGCAATCCTAGGAAACGAAACGCCAAGCGACGAATGGAGGCTGATATGATTTCGCAAAATCTGCTGTCGATCGAAGATGCAGAGGAGCTTCTCGAGCTGTGAGTAACGTATCGTCTCCTTTTAATTATGCTGACTTTGTGCTAAGGTTCAAGCGCTCCCTATCGCGATACCTCTTCAACACGGCTATACCTGAGGACATCCCTCTGGCAAATATCCGGGAATCATCGTCTGTTCTGTTCACAGCCATCATGCTCGTCAGTGCTCTCCATGTGCCTGGCAAGGAAGCAATCCATGCAATATGTCACAAGCAGTTTCTGGAATTAGTGTCTACCGCCATGTTCGACCGCTTCCACACTTTGGACGATATTCGTGGTCTTTGCATAGCCGCTTTCTGGCAGCCAGATCTGAGCTGGAAATTGTCCGGTTTGTGCATACGCATGGCTACAGAGCTGAATCTGCATCATGCCTTTTACAAAGCATTTTACACTCCCGGGCTGACTGAAGGTGAACGAGCTGGGTACATGGAGAAGGCGCGAGTCTGGTACTTACTCTACGTCCTTGACCACCACTTCAGCATCGCCTACGGCCGACCTCCAGTTACAGCCGAGCTCCTGCCGATCAGAGAGTACAATGTCTTCGTGAATAGCCCTTCAACTACACCCTCAGATCGGCGATTGATTTCACAAGTCAGCTTGTTCGTGATATTAAGCAAAGCCTACGAAGTTTTTGGTCTAGAACCAGACCGGGTGATGGGAAGCGACGATGCGACATTGCTGACACACATGAGGTTCACCGAGGAGACTCGAAGCTGGAGAGATCACTGGCGCGATGCATTATCCCGTGACAAATATGTCGGCGACTATCCCGCCAAAGGCGTGATCTTGCATCATGGCTTCACCGAGCTTGTGCTCAATTCACTAGCACTGCGAGGACGACCACTCGAGAGGCTGGAAGATCTGCCGAACAACCTCCGACCTTTGGCTTCGAGAGCAATTGATGCAGCACATTTCATCTTGCAGTATACCATGGAGGAGCTATCGTATCGCGAGAGCTTGGTTGGTATACCGCTCTATCTGCATTCGATGATAGCCTTCGCAGCAGTCTTTCTAATGAAGATCGCGCATAAATGGCATACGATTGGCGTTAGCATCGATCCTGAGGCCCAAACCAAGCCTCTTATCGAAGGCATGATCAGAACGCTCAGAGGCTGTCGAGCTGGCGCCAACCACATGGTTTACAGTATGGCAAGTGGTTTCGAAAGACTCCTGAAGCAATGGGGCAAGAGCGCCACTAACGGTACTTCGCAACGGTCTTTGCTGCCAAGACCAGATGCTCTTCATCGGACCGATTCTGGGACTATCCTTACCTCGAGCATGCATTCGAGCCCCGAATATACCTTAGGTCAAAACTACGATCCGACCTTAAGCTCAGAAAGCTACGAAGTGCCTCTCACCGCTATGTCGGGTTATTCATATGGTGGATGGGGTCAAGACGATATGCTCTGGAGCGTTGGCATGGGTTACGATCTCCTTGCGCCAAACGGTTACGACTCGACTGACTACCCGGGTTCATACTTTCCTGTAGGCCGCCACGATTCCATGCATCAACCCTCTTGATTGCATGTCCGAAGGGAGCCCCGATATTGCCATGTTGAAAATGAACAAACCCTGCTTCAGCTTGGTACTACGCAGTGGCGATAAGCTACAATTCCTCTTCCAAACTTATCGGCTTCTGTCGCTTACGGACCGCGATACGTTGCATGTGGTGTAGCTGTAGTACCTCTCTTCCTTGCACGGAATACCTATTTGGTGTCGCACGTGGGTGCTAGCTCTCCATGGCGAATGACAAGAAGAAAATGGTAAGCGCACCTTTAATAAAAGCTCGTCTAGATACAGAATGCTTACCATATAATTCAGCACTCTATACGCTACTGCTCGTGCGATAGTCAGCTAGCTACTAGCTCTATTTACAGTCTTTGTATTGGTTCTACTGTTTCTGTATTTTCCACGTAGTAGAGCCGCCGGTCATCTAAGATACTGAGCAGAAATGACTATTTCTTTGCCAGTGCACATCGGCAACTTTTAAGAGGCGTCGAGGATTCTATGAACTCACAAGCAAGCGAAGTTCCAAAGCCTGGAACGAGGTGTCAGAATGGAACAACCTGGAGAACAGGCATGAGGTCCTTTTATTGACCATGTAAGTCTTGAGTATATTTGGACTCAGGGCCCTACTGCTATTCTGCGAGTGATCGTGCCCGGATGCCAGGCGCCGATTGGACTGCTGCTGATGCCATATCGTGGTAGTAATTGGGAAAGCAGAGACTGCTGCTCGGTTGGAAGCCATGAAAGGAACAAAATGCTCATATGTACCATATCTCCTCACTCAAGCGAAGGCCCGATCTCTTCTGCGGACTTGTCTGATGAGTAGTGGAAGATGAGGGGATGCCGTCGTCCAACTCGTGCTTCAACGTGTCACGGCGCGCATGACGCGCTAGCCGAAAAATGAACGCGACAAACCACCCGATGGGCCGACGACCACGACTTTCTCATCTTCATTCCATCATCTCATTCGCGCAATTAACTCTTCAAAAGCTGCATCTCACCGCAAATACTCGGAATACATGCCGAGCATAACGCAAAGAGGAAAGATATGCCTCGAAGCACATGGTTGTGAGGTTCATTGATCCACCTCGAGGCACGTCGCATAGATCGGCCGCATAGAAATACCATGGCGCGCTGGCTCTTCAGTATGGCTCTGTCTAGACTTGCTGCTCTTCTGAAGCTCCAATCGATTCCATGAGCACCGACATGCTCAGAACTTGCTTCACAGTGTGGCCCGAAGATGTCCGAAACACTCGTTGTATGTAGAGCAGCGGCGTTACCAAGCATCAAGAGTTGATGCTCGGCTATGACACGATCTGCAAGACAAGGTAGCGCTACCCAGAACCTCGAGACTGTTTAGCCCGAGGCGATCGCTTCGTCGCTACATGAACTTCCGGCATAGCAGGGGACTGTGCAGACCATAAAAGACGAGGATTTGCTGTCCTATAATCCGAGACTGGCTTGTTGGGTCGAGTCGAGGCTCGTCCAGCAACATTGCAAACTTCCGAACCGTGCCACTAGAGCAGCAGACCCGGCAGCATGGGGACCAACGACACTGTTCTCGAGACCGAGAAGCTGGACTACGCCCAGTCTCCCACGGACACCGAGTCAGCTTCAACGACAACCAGTCAAACTCCGGTGAACCCTGTGACTCTCAAAGCAGCGCAGAAGAAAGTCGATCGCAGAATTGTCCTCTGGTACTCCTTCGTCTACCTGATCATGAAGATCCATGTCAGCAATGTCACCAATACAGCAATCATGAACGTTGAGACTGACGACGATATCAGAACCCAGCTTGGTGGCCTCACAAGTGGTCAATGGGCTTGGGTGCTGAGCGTCTTCTATTACCCATATATGTTTTTTGAGCCCTTGTCAACGATGATGCTCAAACGTTTCACACCTTCTGTATGGATGTCGAGAATCATGGTTACTTGGGGTATCATCTCAATGTGCCAGGGTGCGACACAGAACTATGCAGGATTGATAGCCTGCAGGTGAGTGCCGCGACAATGGTCTCTTAACCACGCTAATCCTTACAGGTTTTTCCTTGGTCTCGCTGAAGCAGGCTTCTACCCAGGGGTCTTATACCACGTTTCGTTCTGGTTTCCCGCAGGATCGATATCATTGAGGATAGCATTCTTCTACGCATGTGGTCAGTTCAGTGGGACGATCAGTGGACTGCTCGCTTATGCCTTATCCTTTATGAATGGTGTGGGCGGACTTGCAGCCTGGCGTTGGCTGTTCATCCTAGAAGGCATCCCTGCTATTCTCTGTGGGGTCTATACATACTTCTTCCTTCCTAATTATCCAGAGACAGCAAAATTTCTTACTGAAGATGAGAGGACTATCATTGTCGACCATTTACCAAAAACACAACCAAGCTCTCTATCGCAGACGTGGAACGCCGAACAAGCCAAAGCCCTCTTCCGCGACCCAACTTTCTGGACCTTTACAATGATCTGGATCTGCCATTCAATTGGTGGATTTGGTGTAAGCAAGGTTTTACCTACCGTTATTTACGAGCTTGGCCTCACTGGCAGTGCGGAATCTCAACTTATGACAATGCCAACCTACACGATTGGCTGCTCATGCCTTATTCTTACAGGTTGGCTTATACACCGTGGCCTGGTCAGATCGTGGGTCGCGGCATTATCCCTCGAGGCCTTCGGTTGCGTCTGTTATATCATCCTCGTGACGGTCGAATCGGCAATCGTCAGGTACATTTTTGTCACGTTCGCATTGGCATGCACGATATGCATCTACCCGATCCTTTGGCCTGAGCGGATCAGAGCTGCCCATGGGACAACAACTGCCGGATTAGCGATCGGCTTCACAAACGCTATGGCGCAGATGCAAGGAATAGTGGGACCAGAGGTGTACGAGAGCAGATTTGGGCCGTACTACAAACTCAGCTTCAGCGTGAGTATTGGGCTGATTGGGGGAGCGATGTTCTTTATTTCGTTAACGTGGTGGTTGATCCGCAGGCAGGACAGGAAGAGAGCTAGGAATGGGATGTCAGAGCACGACGTTAAGGATGTCGCTAAGGCTGCATCTAGGGCGCCCTGTCCGCCTGAGGCGGAGGTATGAGCACCGACTATCGAGGGCAAGACGAGCGAACGCAACAGCAGGTTCGGTGGCGACAGATGCGAGACAGGGAGCTACGAGTCGCTCGTTCGGCCTTTTGAGCTAGATGAAAGGTAGAGGCGTTGAGCGACATCGCCTCATTCAAGAAAGATGCGACGCTGACGTGTGCATGTGGAGCTATGTCACGTCGCTATGGACGTGGTGGGAGATCAAGTGGCCATGGCTATAGACGTCGTCGAGAACGAGTTCTCGTTGATAGCCTGGCCGTACGGAAGATTCTCGTTTGGAAAAACCAGCGTAACTGCGTGTAAAAAGAAGCTGGATTGCCCTTCTGCAGTGGCGATAAGCCACAATTTCTTCTTAAAAACTTATCGTCTTCTGTCGCTTGGCGGCCGCTATACCCTTCTGGTAGCCTAACTACCAGATCTTGGACACTTGGGCGAGAGTTCTTTCTACCTAAGCAAATCCGATCACGTTCGAGTCATATATCTGCAACATCCCTCCTTTCTCACACGGGATTCCGATCCAGTGTCGCTTATCGGTCCACCATACAGCCGAGTTCTTGCCATCTGGTTTGCATCCAGCCGAACAGGCAAATCTAGGTCCGCTGACCTTCTTCTTCTCCATCTGACATTCCTGTCGAACTTTCTCCCAATCAGCGCCACTGTCCCACTTGGTGTTCATTCGACAGTTGGGAAAGGGGTCTTTTGGATTTTCCGTAGTTGAAGCTGGGTTAGGGTGGCCCAAGCACGCGCCTCTTTTGAGACATTGCTTGCGCTTCGCGTTGCTGGCCATTGGCTCTTTGATTGCATGAAACGGGTCGCTGCATGGTGCATTGTGGCACGTGTGAGATACTGACTCCGTCATGAGCGCTCCCACCCAGGCAGACACGTCCACGTCTCGCTTTGAGTATATCTCCCAGACCGCTGCCATCAAGGCGTTCCGGGGCACGTTCCATGCACGGGCCTCCCCATGACATGGGCAACAAGCCATACTGATCGAGGCATAGTCGTAGCGTCCCGTGGACCCGCTCCTAGGCGCGCTATGCACCAAGCAACCCCCTGAGCTTCGAACAGACACTTGTTCACCGCATCGATACTGTGCGAGCTTTGCTTCGAATGAGCCCTCCTTGCCACCATAATTGTCCAGTTCAGCACGCGTCTTTTCTCGATAATACACCAGAAACTCATCTGAAATGAGCCACTTCACCAAACATCGAAAATTGGGTCGAGATGATAGCGGTTCCTATTTCATCACCATATCGTCAATCTTTTTCGTTTGCTGTGGTGTTTCGAATGCATAAACTGGCTTCCAGTATTTGTGTATTCTTGGAGCTTTCTTTTCCTGTTTCACTGGCTTGCTTTCTGGTACCTTTATTGACGGTACAGTCGCAGATGGTATGCTAGGTTTCGACAGCTTCGCTACTGGCATTGTCGTTTCGGAGTCAGGATGCAATGAAGTCTGCTGTGGACGGACTGCCGGCGTTAATATGATGGACTTGGGGTGGGCTAGACCCATCTCTGCTTCGAGGTAAGCGACATAGGCTTTGACTGATTCAGGTGCTCTTCCAAGCTCGACATTCGGTCGTGGCGGAGGTGAGCGTGCTTCAATCGAAGAGTATTGTCGCTTTCGAGACATTAATTGCCCATGCTTCTTCGGAGCCATCGTTAGAGTAGACTGTCTCATTGCTTAGCGGACTCTGCTCACTGATTTCCATTCATCGCTGAGATTTGAGCCCGAAGTTTCCGACTTTCTCTCCGGGAAGGAGGACTTGCCGATCGAGAAGGAGCGACCTGCAACAAGCCTCCCACCCACATTTCTCGTCGTTGATCTAGAGAGAGGGTGTCAAAGCACCGCCCTTATCTCTCATCAGTATCAAATAAGGGTGGCATATTTTGATTCGAATTTACATCTCGAGGAAGGGTACCAAATCTTCAGCATCGTCGCCAGGCGACCGTAGTTGGTGTGCTGAAGGCTTCGTTGCCAAACCTGTCAAATGCGAAGTCGACACCCTCATGCATCAACCAGGCATAATCGCAGCACCCAGAATGCTTGTTGGAGCAGAACTGATAGTATTGCTTGAGTACAGCCAAGGGTGGACTCAGAAGCACATTGGCCGTACTGCCAATCACCTCTTCACAACTCAAGAACTTGTGAATCATGAATGCGACAAAACACAAACACAAAGCTCAGTATTTAATAAGCAATGAGGATCTTGCTAATCTCGATGCTGAACACTCTGCACCACCAGTATATGCCACCCTTACCTCTCATTACCTCAGATTTGCAAATCATCTTCGGAGTCGGTGTCTCCCCAGCCAAGAAGACGCAAGTATCGCCCGTACCCGCCTCGCTCTCCTTAATGTGTTGCAGTTTCTCATCAGATGGCGTTGGGCCGAAGAAAAAGTGAAGCGTATTCGTGCGAGCTGGCTGTAAGGGTGCTGGTGGTGTAAAAGGCATCCCCATTGAAGCGTGCAAGCCGCTCGGTGGCTCTAAAGCGCTATCAACCTGCACCCTGGGCTGGGCGGTAGCAGTCTTTTTCTTGAATCCGGCTTTCTTCCCATATCCGAAAAAGATTTAGTCCTCTGTATATTATACATAAAACCATAAGAAAGTGTAGTGGAAACATTTTTTTCCCCTTCTCTATTTTAGAAATTGTGACTAAATATTTGTCGGTGCCCCTACCCATCTCCGCGTGCCAGTCCTAATCTGGGCCATGGCTGTGAAGAGCGGACAGTCTGCAGCGAAAGCTCAGCCAGGCCTTTAGACGGTGAGTAAAATATCAGACATAGCTAATACATACAAGCTGCGCCAAGAATTTTCGCTATAATATCGAACAGCCGCCGCACCAGGTGTAAAAGCAGAAGCTCCGGCCGCACATCCCCAAGCGAGCCTCACAAGCTAACAGTAAGCTATAATAAACACTCATCGGAATTTGGTATCCAATGTTGACAACGCTTGTGATAATGCGCGTTGGGTTCACACGTCAGATAGAAAAGACAGGAACGAAATAGAAGATGTGATTATGTAACACTTTGGGTATGGTGGGAAGTCAGCCACGTGGGTCACCGCAAAACAAACAAGCTTCGCTCGTCCTTACTCTCGATACTCGGCAAAAGTCGAGAAAAACAGTGGGGAAAAAAAAGTTAACAGTCGCGAATGTGCGTTTTATCGACACCCTTGAATCAGTCAGTTATCATTCTATCGATAAGGGAGATAGCACAAACTGCAAGATTCGAACTTGCGCCCCCGAAGGGACTGCCTATACCGCTTGAACCCAAGGTGGTATTCATAGCAGGGCAGCGCGTTAACCACTCCGCCAAAGTGTCAAGATCCGGTAGTGGGCTACCGGTTTGTGGTGGTTCTTGGAGCACAATTCCATTTTTACCCAGCTATATACGTTAATCTCATTCGCCTCCCCACGGTCTTGTCTGCGTAGCTCAACACTCTTTTTAACTCTACTTGCATGTAAACTCATGCTTCACTTTCAAGGCCAATTTCAGGTTGCCTCCTTTTCCTCGGCAGCTACAAGTCTTATATGACGTCTCACATCTACGAGATGCACATGTTACCGCCCGAACCTAGAATCGCATGAGGAGAAGAACCCGGAACGAGCGCCTCGGCTGCAGAAAATGCCAGCCGGCGCCAACTCAGCTGCGAAAATGTGCACACAGCTCGATCTCAACGGAGTGAGGTGGTGTGCTGCCCTTGCCGTGAGGAGGCCGCCGAGTACCGTGTGCCCCAAAACGCGTTGATGGCAGCAGTATGGGAGATCCTGCGTAACAGAGCAAGTGCTCCGTGCGAGAAAGGAGGAGTACTGCAGCTATACTACCAGAAGGGTATAGCGGCCGCCAAGCGACAGAAGACGATAA
>Ga0181470_100167_pt1 | contig 16068 bp, 16 predicted proteins | sample InSIn5SAF170_FD_119082 | JGI IMG/M metagenome (GOLD analysis project Ga0181470, IMG submission 119082) | Clean room microbial communities from NASA Spacecraft Assembly Facility at Jet Propulsion Laboratory, Pasadena, California, USA -... ...
ACTTTAATGACTCTGCTGCCCTTCCAGCCAGGTTAGAGAATGTCTTGATGAGAAATGCACTTCTGTCCATATTGTGAACGACATTGGCGGTTATCCGATACTGAAGACGTCTGAGTGGACAGCCATTGTTCTACTCCACACACTATGCTCACCGCGCCATAATCGCAAGGTTGAGTAGATGTTGACTGTGTTATCATACCAGGTGAGCCCCAAGGTCTTTTCACAAAAATTAAGAGCAACAGGAAATAGGCTTTTTCTCTTAGTGGCACCTAATGATCGAGAGTACGCCTTGGTCTACGAGTTCAGCTCCAAAAATGATGTCGTCGGCGCGGCGCTATAACAATCTTTGTACACTTTCGATGCAATTGGCTGCCGTTCTACAATCATACATTCCAATGAAGTCAGAAATACATAAATGAGGCCAATCAGAAGAGCGCTCTTACCAGAAGATATGCCAGCTCGATGATTTGGATTTCAACACGGCATTAGAGCATGCGCACGAGGATGAGCATGGATGTTATGGCTATGGCATCGAAACTAGCCTTGACATGTTTCGTAACGTGGCACATACCGAACGGAAAAAACGGAGCGATGGATTTTCATATGATTGCACGAGCCCCGTATGTCACATCCATCAATGAATGTGTACTCAGGGAAGGGTTTGCCAGTCTGAGGCCTTTCAACATAACGCTGTTGTATTGGGGCAATCCAAAGATGGTACTGAGAAGGGGCAAGCGAAGAACGGCTATTGAGATCAGATAGTTGTGTGGTCCTGCAAAATGCTATTGTCTATCTCCAAGTTCTTCCGCGACGCATGTTCATTGAAAGCTTCGCCCTCCAGTTCTTTCGAACGAGCTTTTCGTTTTATATCCCGAGTCAGATTCTTTCAACCACTGACTCACCACTCGTATGTTTCGTTAAGGCGCACCTTGTGATCCAGGAGTACATGAGGTCGACTCCATGCTTGTGTCCACGAAAGGAAGAATTCAATAGTCCTGTTGATCATCCAGAGTTGAACGAGATTGCTGACGTATTGGGGAAAGGAAGTCTACCAGTAGTTATCGTAACTTAGCTTACAAATAGTAGAAGACCGACTGATTTAGCGATCATCTTTTTTTCGTTTGCGAGTACCGATATGCAGTCCGTGTTCTGCTCGAACTTTAGTTCGTACTTTTCAGCAAGCTGTCGCATCTTGCTTTCGAGGTCTTTCATCAGGTAGTTTTGCTTCGATCGTAAATCATTAGCTGACTCGATGGCAATCTTGAGAGCGAGGCTGTTTGGTCCATCTTCTGGAAGCCTCTTGTCACGGCCACAGAACCATATCCACAGCGTCTGCGACAGGCCCAATGGCTTGCCGTTGTGTATCACGTATTCTTGTAGTTCTCCAGACGTGGTGAAGAACTGTGGACATGCCTCGTGCAGCCATGCTCGCTTCAATCCTCCAGTGACCTTGCTGAATGCTTCCTGTGGCGCGCATGTAAGGCGAGGTAAGAAAGACCACAGTACGTGTGGAATGACTCGGTCTTGCTCGCGTCATGCGGACTTGTGCCTGCGTACGAAAACATCCGCGGAATTTGGATGTAGCAAATTGCTGTCGTCACCCCTTGGTAGAAGCGTGTGAGGAGCGTATGCGCGTCTGCCTTCTTCGGACGTCGCCCCACTGACACCCATGAGCACATCGTTGAGCGACGGCATGTTGGCAATGGAGGTGCCACTGGTCGGAGACACAAAGGTCAGGAAGGCGAAGAGGAACTGAACAACCGAGATGATGGTCGGTGGCAGCTGAAGAAGGATGATCAGGATCGCGATGACGTCCCACAGCGGGCAGGCCTTCAGAATCGTGGTGGCGGTAGCGAAGGGCGACTTCTGGAGGGAGAAGGCGTACTTCGAGGCGGCCGTTGTGCCACCCGCCTTGACATCGATTTTTAGCGGTGAGCCGTTGCCTGCGTGGTGCTCGGCGTGGTCGCAGCCCGCACCGTGAGCCTCCAGGTCGTCGTCGGACGAAGACGCAGTGCTCCGGTCCCTCCCGTCTGGGGTCGAGTGAGAGGCGCCCATTGATGCGTCTGAGGTGGGTTCATTGACAGCAGGCACGTCAGACGAGGGAGACGGGGTTGATGTGAGCGTCAGCCCGGTTACGCTGGCATCGAGGTGGTCGGCGGACGCGGAAGGCTTAGGACGCCCATTCGGTGAGACCGGGGTGCCGTTGAGCGCGCCGCTGCTCCGCTGCTTGACGAGTCTGCTGCGGCCGGAGGGTCCTCCTCTGCTTGACGATTTGATCTCGTTGATGCCCGTCCGCTTGAGTCGCGGTGGCATCCAGTCCTCGGCAAGCCTGTACACACGCCAGCAAAGGACGAGGCTGCCAATTGGTGTAGTAGTGCGTGTGGTCACAGTGGGGAGACGGCTGGCTTGCGGAGGTCGTCGTGTTGTGTGTAGGAAAGAGATGCACCGGGGACGAGTCTTGGAAGTTGGTGTTGAATCGAGTGGCCTGGCTTGCCAAGCACTTTAGCCTTACAATTCTTATTTAGCCTTGGAAAGCCCCAGTCATCATCCTGCGAAAGCTCCGATCATTAGCTGCACTAATTGATGCCTTTCAATGTGTCGTCTGCGGCGCGAATCGATGCCACTGGCTACATACTGTGCACCCAAAAAGTGGGCAGGCACATGCGCTTAGAAACGCTAGGTGCCATGCCAAAACTCTTCTCTCATGGTTTCTTTGGTGTCCTCCGGGCCCAGCTGCCAGCTGCCACCTCGGGCTTCCTTTTCAATTTTAACCCTGAGTAAAGGCTTACGCGATGCCCCATCACTGCGCAAACCCGGTAATCTCGATCAATGAGCTGGACAATAAGCTTTTTGACCGAAACTGACCTCAGCGCATGCTCTCCACGTCTGCTAGCTACTGCACATCGTCTTGTAATCGGACCGGGATCTATCTGACAAAGGGCCAACCAAACTACGCGGGCCAACGTTGCAGCTGCAGCTGGCCAGAAACTTTGTCCCCGCGTCATTGGCGTACATGACTGAAATCAGGTACCTGATGTACAAACAGTAAGGTTGCTCCCCAATTCTTGTGTTGTCCTTCGATATCTGCTGCGTCGCGAGGGTGCATCAGGGCATTGATGTGCTCGGAAAAGCACCCGCTTAGTCCCACGCAGCATGAGATTCCGAGGAATCAGCTCTTATCGTCACCATCCACTCCTGAGCCAATAGACCTCGAACCGCTGTCTACCCGAGGAATATCATGAGCACGCATTGATACTGGATCTGTTGCATGCTTGTGACAACTGATGCTGTTCCTCCATTTCATCTTTGAGATGAAAATGAATATCCTTCTTCCAAGTTTTTCCCACTTTTCCTGTTGTGCTTCGTTGACGGAACGCACCGACTACCGGTGAGCACACGAACGAGCTGATCCATGGATGATTATCACGCCTCTACTTGGATTGCACAGCACAGAATGGTACTACTAGGAATTCGATCTTGCTCGTTGGTTACCAATGAGGTGGCTCGAAAGAGGATTAGTCGAAAAGATTTTCATGTTTTCCCTTCACCGACAGTCATGGTCATCGCAACGGATGCTTCGGCAGTTGCATCAGTCACCATTTGGAAGACATTTTCTGGACGTCTGAAGAAAGTTTTAGGACGATGCTATCGTGCTTGATGACCCCACACAATGGGTGTATCTGCGATGCCATAACCTCTTTAATTCTGTCTGAGTTGGCAGGAATGTGATTCAGCTATTCTTCTCTCCATGCCACGATACGATCGTTATCGCGGATCGCATATAACGCTTACTCCATAATTTGAAGGTCGTCGTCTTCGCTTTTGCACACTCTCCTAAATCGACCGGCCAGATGACCATGAACGACGATCGTCTTCCTCTTCCAAGACACAAAGGCGGCGATCACTACCGCTGCTGGCCTGGTCAAAATCTTAGCATTCTGCAGAGACCAAATGCGTGCAGGGAAGAGATTAAACCAAAGTCTTGCGCAATCGATCAAGTAAGAAACAATGCGAAGGTCAACAGCAAATCCTTGGAGTGGATATCGCGATGCTGAATTGTCATAAGAAGATCTTCTATGGCAGGGATCTGCTGGCCAATACCAATCGAAAAGCTTCAGCCCATCCATCTTTGGCATAATGCATGGCGGTCACAAGCATATGACTGAAGTGAATGCATGTGCAAGATTTTGGAGCACGGTAATTATTCGGCCCGAACAAGTGCAGCTGTCGCCATATCATAAGCGTTTCGATGGGTTGCTGGAAGGTAGACGTTCATCAAATCGACTAAGAGCGGACAAAAGCATCAAGCAGAGTTCGGACATCTTGCTCTGAATTTACGTCCAACATCACTGCTCGGAATAAGGCCATTTTTGTGCAGTTGGCGGACTCTTAGAGCTATATACCTGCTGCACCACTAGGCTGGGTGGGTACCAAAGGTCAAGACCTTATAACCTCCAGCAATGATAGGCCCCTTCGTACACACCTTTAGCGCATTCGCTATAGTCGTCGCATCCTGCGGGAAGATGGTAGTCCTTGTGTGTTTGTCCTCTTGCAGAAGGTCTAGTCAAGGTACCTTACACTGCAGATCCGAGAACTTGACAACGATATTCAGGACAAAGGAAGTCGAACCTGATCATGATCTAAGTTATTGTTAGATAGGTCACAACAACATGCGCTTGGTGGTCGCACCTTCCAGAATGTTGTCACGACTTCCTATTTCGCATTGCTCGTTTTGAGGAAGGAGCATTCAGCACTTCAATTGCTCCATCCGCATGATGTAGTTGCTCTCTGCTGCCTCCACGGCACGTCTGAGTAAATCCCATCATCAGGCAAACTTTGGGAGTTTGCTAGAGTCCAACCTCACTTTCGACCAAATCTCGCCCTAGTCATCCATACCACTGTCTAAGCACGCATTCATTGCGAGCCACCAGCCTTGAGCACTTGTTCGACTCAGCTATGCCTCCTGCTCCACGATATGGTATCGTCGACGCTATCAGCTCACTCCTGGACCTCCAACGCCGGGAAGGTCGACATTCGGATTCCCTCAGCCCATCGGAGTTCACACACTACTTGAGATGGCACGTCATCTCAGAGTATTTGCTTACAGGCACGCCAGTGAAGGAGGACGCCGTTCGACTGATTAGCAAATGGTGGTGGGCTTACTTGCAGAAGCAATTCCAGCTACCAGACTTCGCATCCTCACGTATACAGTTGGACAAGTTGTGCATTGATCCATTGGCAGCTAGAGGCATGCTCGTCCGTACGCCCAAGAAGGACACAGCGACGGTTACGAGTGCGCGGAAGAATCTTGCCATCTGGTTGCGGCGCACGTACTTTACGGATTGCTCAGCGTCGAACAATGCGCGTCCCAAGGATTCGATGGATGAAATGATGACAGCGTTTGTGGATTCGCTGGAGCCAGAGCTCGTCTCCGAAGATGATGAATGGTAATCCTCCGCAGACGCAGTTGCAAGAGGACACTGTTAGAAGGAGGCTGATCAGAATAGACATTGCTTGTGAATGTGAGGAAGCCATGTCCTTGTAATATTATATCACGGCGTACATACGGTTCGGCTCAGGCCGATCGTCCATTGTAATGATCCAATAATGATAAGCATGAATGCAAAGCCGACAGCTATGCTTGCAATGCCATATTCATACGCGTGTCTCTTCCGTAGCCCCTGAAGCTCTACAACCCAAGTGCTGACTGTGGTCAAGCAGCCGCAAAACCCATCCATCATCCCCTGGAGCACCTGGCATCCGATCAGTCCGCCGCCAACGAGCCCATCGGCTGAACCCAGTGGTGCATGCTGTAGATTGTATGCCATGGCGAGAATCATTGAGCCAAGAATGTTGGCAGCGAAGGTACCGAGAGGAAACCTTGGAACTCGACTGTTGAGTTGTACTGCAAGCCAAAAGCGCAACAGACAGCCTGGAGGAGCGAACACAATGGCAAAGACACAGTCTGCGCGCCACTGATCTTGCGGTGGCCAGATCGCGAGGAACACAGCACCAAGCCAACACCCAAGCCCAAGGATGGCGCCTATTGGGTTGAGGAAGCGTGAGGCTCGTATAGCAGGAATACGATTCAGAATTGGCATCAACGCCTCTGAGACATGAGCGCCCACAGATAGCGCAGCGAGTGACAGACCTGGCTCGGCTATGATGACAGCGAAGAATGCACATACACTCCAACCCGCACTGCGCGCTGCTGGCCCAGCATTTGGCAAGGCAAGTTCGTTCGCCAGCGCTAGATACGCGTCACGCATGAAGGATGAGAACGAGGTATAAGAGCCGCAGAACCCAACGGTAAGGCCGATGTATAGTGGGAGGGTCTTCTTGTGCGTGATGTGTGCCTTGGTGGCTTGTCGCTTCTCAAACTCTCGTTTAATTTGATCCAGTCGTTCATCAGTCGCTGGTGTATGGGCGTCGACAGAAGGTGTCTGTTCACTATTTCGCTTCTTTGGAGCTGGCCGGAAGAGCGCTCGATCTTCCATCAGGAAACCCATAACGAAGCAGCCACCGACATTAGCCCATAGTTCGTTCGTGGCAACTGGTGCATTCGGATAACGTGTAATCCACTGCGTTCCAAGCCTAGCGAGTGTACCAAAGATGGAGAATAAGATCAGCCATGAGTAGGTGTAGAGTTTGACAAGTAGTTGATCCGTCGATACAGCAGCGGTAGAGCTCGTCTTCGAGTTAAATCTTCTCCGCGATCGACTTCTCACATCTTCAAGCCTGCTGCTGTGACTGGACTGTCTGTCGTGGGGATGCTCGTCTGGTGGCGGAGCATCCAATTCATCAAGACCTTTGAAGCCGTCCGCTTGATCCTCTGGCTCCCAGCTCCTGTCCTCTACGCTTTTCGCACGCCTTGCATCATCGCGACTTGTATCGCCATTCATTTCGTTTTCGGTTTCAACCCAGGATTCACCTGAACCATCATCTGTATGGCCACCACCTAGCTTTATCATTCGAGCAAGCGGCGCGGACTTAATTGGCTCAGGATGGTCAGGTCCATCTTTCTCCATACAAGAATACTGAGAAGATTACTATGGTACTAGATCATCAGTTTCAGCTGAGTAACCATACTTTCGTGGTAGAAAGGTCGAATGTGACATCAGACGGGACCGGAGAATCCCCTGCTTCCGAGTTCAGATTAGCCTACCGCTGATCAAGCATTCCCAAGCCTGTCGCTTAAAACCAGGGAAATGTTGGGTTTCTTAACAGTTTACTAACAAGTTGCTCGGAGTTTGAAGGGAGTCATAGGTGACAATGCTCGTGAAACATTTAATTGGGGAAAGGGTGAGAAACAAGACAGGACTACAGCATCGAGTTGCATGCATGATCTCTTGGATTTTTGGCTTGTCTATAAATCTCGTTTCAACGAGCGAAGTCTGCTGGTTCACTCCAATGGTTTCCAGCCTCACGCTAGTGCCTCACAGTCAAAAGCCTCAAAGACTGTCTACCGCCGTGGCATGCCTCTACCTCTACCTCGTCCCATGCCAAGTGCTCGCTGTGCAGCACCCGGTGGCAATGGCTTATTGGGTGCTTGTGCTTGCTCGGATTCTTGGTTCTCTAATCCTGTTGTTAACTTCTGACCATTAAGATTCATGGCAACGAAACTTACTGATAGTCTCGTCAACACTCAATATTAAGCATGCAGCCTCGACAGCAGCTTGTATCGCGTTGACCTTGACTAATGCCGGCTCCCACACAAACCTGTCCAAGTTGTTTGACACGGTCTCGTTGACGAAATCAACTCCCGCCCACTTGTTGCCCTTTCTATGTTCTACTCGTAATCTGTTCAGGATGTCCGTCGAATCAAAGCCTGCATTGTCGCATAGTTGTCGTGGAATGACCTCCAGTGCCTTCGCAAACGCCTTGATGATAGACTGTTGCTTGTGTGGTATCTTCTCATCTGCATAGCTGTGCAAGTATGCGCTGATCTCCATTTCGCAAGCGCCGCCTCCGGCAACAATGCTCTGATTCTTGATTGCGCGCTTCACGATCATAATGGCATCGTGCAAACTTCGCTCAACCTCGGCAATGAACTGTTCGGCGCCGCCTCTTAGCACAAGCGTGCATGTCTTCGCTGCTGGGCATCCTTCGAAAAAGTTGAACCGCTCGCCGCCGATTTGACGCTCCTCAAAACGTTCACAGGTGCCCAGATGTTCTGGCTTGATGTCGGAACACGTCGATTGTATGCTGGCCCCAGTGGCTTGACACACACGCTCCATGTCATCCGATGCCACGCGACCAGCGCAGAAGACATCCCTGTCTGCAAAGTATTGCGTTGCAAGATCACCTATGGGAAGCTTGCTGAGCACGACCTTAGCACCAGTCTTGTAGCATGCTTCCATCTTGTTGAAGATGATCTGCCACTCTGCATCCACGATTGCTTGATATTCGGATACCTCTTCCACTCGAACCTCTGCATTGTCCTTCTCGCTCTTGAGCTCAAGTTCGACGTTGAGGCACACAATCTTCGGGTTCTTGAATGATTTTGGCTGCTGCTCAAAGCCAGCATAGGAGAACGTCTTCTTGAATGCAACACCGTTGACAAATATCGAGTCTTGCAGTGCGCCACCAGTGATCTTTTTGATGCCAATGAGCTTCTCGTTCAGGTCGTCCTGGTCGAGTGACAGAACAGCATCCACAACCATCTTTGTGAAGAAGTCCGAGTTTCTATGGATCAATTTACTGCTCATCGCTGTGGCCGCAAGTTTCTGCAATGTGTCTCGCTGGTTTCCCTCTTTTGTGCTCACTGCAATCTCTTTGATCTTGTTCACAGCCATAGTGGATGCTCTCCGCAGGCCTTTGATGATGGTTTGGCTGCTGACACCTTGTTCCACATGCTCCCTGATCTCTTTCAGAACCTCTCCGGCCAGTACGACCACGGACGTCGTGCCATCGCCAACTTCGGCGTCTTGAGATCGGGCAATATCGACTAGAATTCGCGCTGCGGGATGGACAATATCAAGCAGCTATACACACGTTAGGAGCTACCTTGGCCTGGTAAGAGAGTCATTCCATCTCACCTTCATAACAGTTGCGCCATCATTCGTTATCGTCTGCTTGCCGTTTGAATCAACGAGCAACAGGTCACCACCATAAGGACCTAATGTGCTCTTGATTGTGCCTTGGACTGCCAGACATGCGTTGATGTTGGAAAGTATCTGCCCCCGTCCTTGCGACTGATCTGTGCCTATGAAAGAGCTCAGTACTGAAATGGAGAGAGGTCTGGGGTCATCCCACCTTCTTTGAGAACAATTATAGTGGGCGCCTGGCCTCCGAACGACATAATGTTTTGCGGGAGATTTGTTATATGTGTACGACAAGCTTCGAAAAGTGTTTACGACCTGGTGGCTGTGGTGGTGAATGTGCAGATTTGCAATATCAAAGTTGCTGATTTGAGGCTTCAACTTTTTGTGCAAACGCGAACAAGACCCTGGCACACGCGTGCCAAATATGCATCAGGCAATAAGGCAAGAAGGTTAATTGCGTAGATTTCAGTCTGATGCGTAACGAGCATCATGATCGCCGCATATGCGTTAGGGCACTTCCCCACCAGAGCGACTTTCGCACGTGCAGTCAGACACAATGAACCTTTGAGGCAGGAAGAAAAGTACTGCGGAGTGAGAAGAGTTACGTCTACTTTGGATATCTGGTCGTCTGAACCAATCGGTAGGTTCTTTGACTTCAGGACCACGGGAACAGTTCAACTGATAATACTGAGAGTTATCCGGATGTTGAGTTCTTCCAGCAGTATGTGCTGCAAATATCAGCAATATGAAGTCGTGCTTTCAAAATTTCAGGAAGGTACAGGCTGTATGTACGCTGTGGGAGTAATATGTCTCACAGGTTTGGTCCCCACCAAACTCATTTTCGATGGACTAATTTGACAGAATCTTCCATATCAATTGCTCCACTCTCTGCAAATCTACAGTAATATGCACATCCTTCCGCTAGTTGTCAAGATGCTCCAAGTCAACGTTACCTAGCAGATGCTCCATCGAAGGCGTAATCATCAATACCCCCCGGTGCCTCCCGCACTGAACGTTAGGAAACAAGTTAGAGCATAGGGTATTCGAGGCTGTTACAATCTCTGTCGAGCAAAAATTCCACACGTACCAACAGCTACTCGTTCGGGTTGCCCCAGAGCTGAAACCACAACACCACGAATATGCTGAGCAAACAACGAAAAAGTTTAATAGCCATAGAACTGATGTTCCAAGTGTGGCGCTGAAAGGTCGCAGCTGTGTCTGCTAGGTATGCCGACTTCGCCTTGGAGTCGCGTCTCGAAGATAAAACCGGAGTCCAGATGTAATGGGTATTTTTCCCCTTTGAAAAACCGTTACGCCATCGCTTTGTTGCTGCAACGCCAAAAAAGAAGTGTCTCGCTCGTCATTCGTAAAAGTTGCAATTCTTAAAGCCCATTCGGGTGGACTTCCGTGACACTAAGTGCCATGTTAACTTCAGTGACCGAACCTGGGCGGAATCGTTTCGCTGTTTAGAGCAACCGATCACGGTGCACGACATGTTTGGTCCAGGAAATGTCATGTAAAATATCTTTTGTCCAAAGCGTCCAAAGCTCGAACCCTACTCTTCCTCAATCTTTGCCGGAATACCGCCACCCATCCCCATGCCCGCGTTAGGCGGTGCTTCCATCCTCGCGACCTTCGCCGCATGGCTTTCCAGACTCGCCTCTTGCGCCGTGCTCCGTTTCTCGGTAGCAGTAGGAGTACCGACGCCACTAATTGTAGAGGGGTGACCGGTAGCGGGTGTGGTGACCGAAGCAATCGACGGCTGATCGCCCATATTGACCGCATCGCTAAGAGGGCTGGCGGAAGCTTTAGAGCCCCTGTCTGACTGTGCGGATTTGACGCTGTGCTGAGAGGAGTTTCGTGGTGAGACACGGCCATTCTAAGCGAGGATTATTAGAAGTATGATCAGCAGCTATGAGTGATCATTAGCCTACCTGCTTAGCCCATCTTAGCCCACAAGAATTGCACAGATCCCTCTGTCCGCTTGGGCCCCTTCTCCATTCAGGGGTGTTTTTTGTGTGGCAGTTCGCGCAATCCTTCTGAAGACTTCCTGCCCCACGCCGACGTTTCCGCTTTTTCTTCGCCGCAATGAGACTCTGCACCTCCTCCGCGAGTAGCCTGTTCCTCTTCTCCATCTGTCGCAGCTCAAATTGCCAGCTCGAGCTGCGCACTGTTTTGAGTTCGTCGAACACGTTGTCCTCCGAGGCAAGCGATTGATCCTGTCGACCAATGCTTAGACCCGCCGCTCCTGCATGCGTCACCGCGTATCCCTCTGCGGAGCGGTAAATGCTTGTGTCAACGGTTTGGGCGTTGGATGAGTTGTTGGTGAATGGGGTGGTGTTGCCGAGATTGCTGGAGGTGTGGGTCAACGCTTCGCTTCGAATGCTTTGATCAGCTTTGCCATTGACAGATGATTGTCTGTGTCCACCGCCACGATGATACCGTATTAGCCTGATCTGCACAACCAGGAACGTTGGCTTGTTGCCTTCTGTCGCATCGCCAGGGTAGATCCACGAAAACGCTTGAAGAACTTGTCCACGCTTGTTCGTCATCTCGTGACGAACACTTGTATTTTTTACCCGTCAATGCAATGGTCAATATACGCCCGAACTCATCCTTCGAGTCAGGCCGCATCAGCTGCTGAATGTTTGTCCCAACCATTTCCTCGGGCTGCCGATCTAGCAATTGCCGTACATTAGATGATACGAACAAAAACATGCCAGTCGTTGACATCTTCGTCCAGATCTCGTTTTCTCCAATACCACCACCTTCCAGCAGAGCCGCCTTGTTGAGCGTGTAGACGGGTCGCTCGCGACCAACTAGAATTATACACTTTCGGCCTTTTCCTTGTTCAGTGTGCAAAGATCCATGACTCTCGAACCACATATAGCCGCTATTCTTCCTTCGTATTCTAAAGACAACGCTCAATGATGTCCCACTGGATGGATCCTTAAGCTCTCGGGTGACAGGCACGATATCCGAAGGGTGGCAAACTGAAGACAGAGGCGTGCCAACAAGCTCGCTGGGGTCGTACTCAAGCACTTTTCGTGAGGAAGGCGATAAATATAAGAACAGGCCTTTTAGTGACAATACGTGAATCACGTCGTCCGCATTCTCTAGTAGCACTTTGTCCATCAGTCTACGTGATAGCTCGTTGTCGCCAGCAGTTGCTATTGTCCCGAGGACGGTAGACACTTCATCTCGTGGTACAGTTTGGGAGACTTCTGCAATTGGTTGCGTGCCTGGTGTCGATAGAAAGTAGCTCGGTAGGCTCTCATGTCGCTGGTAGTTGATCGAATATGTGCCATCTGGCGGCAACATCCATTAGTACACAGTTCTCATGTACAATTAGCATGACACGCAAAGAAACTTACCCGGATTCTTCGCATTAATTGCCGTTGGGTTTTCCACAAGATCGACTTGGAACCCCACAAAATGCGTTGTTTCTCCCATCTCGTCGATTATGGGGATCATAGTCAGCAGATTCATGAATGGTTGGCCTCCCTTTCGGTAATTGATCAAACTGATTTGGGCCTCGGCTTGCGAACTTATGCAGTTTTTGAGATACAAAACAGCATCATCGTCGCAGTACTTTCGCTTGATGCCGGGAGTGACTCTGCCGTCAGGCGACTGCAAGAAGCGGCAGTTCTGACCGATGATTTCGTGTCGGTTATAACCTGTTAGTCGCTCAAAAGATTCCGATGCATATTCGATAGGTGAGTCGTGGACTTTTGTGTTGCAGACTACGAAGGCACATGAGAGATCTACAGCACCAATATTGATTTGAGGATTAGGCCGACTGGCAACTTTGATCTGCATGCCACGTTAGAAACTTCTGCTAAGGCTACAGAACGATGCTGCACAGGAGTTCGTACCAGGATAGTCATTAAATCATATCCACTTGGCGCATACGCGTCTTTAAACTGCGTATTCATATGCGTACGTCCGGCCATCGACGATGGCCAACCATTCGGCGGTGCAGTCCACGGTAAAGCGTTCCCATTTATCATCTGCGGCGGCCCTGCCGGGTTTGATGCCATCTTCGATGGACTGTATCTACCATTGTTCGCTGTTTGCCCCACATTTGGCGTTGGTTGAGTTGATGAGCTACCCTGGAATGAAGTGCTGTCCGGCCGAGTCTCGTTACTGTTTGTTCTTGTACTGCTTTGCCGGACGTTGGGTGTGCCACCGCTCGCATTCGTGTTTGGTGTGCGACTATTTCTTCCTGTGAGCGTGGCACCCCCACCAGGGTCCTGTGGCGTGGCGCTCAGCATCGGTGGTGCAAAGGAATTCTGTATCGGTGAGTTGGCCATGGATGAATTAAACTGGTCGCTGCTGAACATGTTCGCGGTCGGCATGTCGCTATTCATCATACCGATGTCGTTACCCATGGATACGTTAGGAAACGCAGAGGTGAGGTACGGGCTGTTCATGTCTGTGTCGAAAGCATTGTGGCCGGACAAGGCTGAGTCGAAACCTCCTGCACTTTGATTATTCATCCCAAAGCCGCTCTGCGGAACCTGAAATCTTGTATTCACGGACAAGTTATTCGAATTTCTGACGCCATGTCCTGTATTCCCAGGCCCAGGAATATCCACCATGCTCGCGTTGAAGCCACTCGGGTCGAAGTTGAAGTTGGCCATGTCCGGGCTCGTGCCACCAAAGTCCATCATGTCGACCATACTAGCTCGTCGCATCGACTCGTCCAGATCCTGAGGATTCGTGCTTGTGTTAGGGCCCTGATAAGGAACTGGCATACTCCTCCGCCGGAAGTCCTTTGAGTTCTGTGAGACGATATCATCGAGCGACTGCGCACCGGGTATGCCTATCATGTTACCCTCGCCCGCCATGTCCATCGCACCACCAGCACTGTCATGTCCTTGGTGATGCGGTGCTCGTGCTGCACCATACTGTTGCTGGGTGTGGCCGACGCTGTTGTCTGCGTTGTACCGTTGGCGTGGGAAGTAGCCATTCATAGTGGCAGAAGCAGCAGCGGTTGGGTGGTTCTTGTCCGGCCCGGTCAAGCTACCGGGCTGCGATAAAGCTCATAGACAATGCAACACACTGTGCAGGACATGCGCAGGATATCGAGGGTGATGGGCAAGCAGCTGGGGCGTGGTCGTGGCGCGTGTGGCTCCGGTAACAGCGAAAAGGTGCGTCGCAAGAGTCGGTGGAAGCTGGGGGTTCTGCTAATTCCGATGATGTCAAAGGCTTGTTCGGGAAGAGCGCTCTGAGCAGATGACAGCCGCCGACAAGACACTCGCAACGTGGAAAGGACTGTAGCACGACCGCGTTGCGAGGTTGTAGAAATTCCGCGCGCGAAAGAGGGCAGGATGCGATGGGGGGAAGGATGCACAGGGTGCCTTGGTGGAGAGAAGTTGAGGTGTGGATGGCGGACTTGGAGATCCTGCATGGGATTGCCCTCGTTCCTTGGGCCCTGGGAGGGGGGATGGACAATGGGATTTAGCTAAGGTGCTGCAACCATCGAAAGCGGCATAGCGCAACGCTGCCGTAGCCGACACATGTAGGTTTTTCTGGGCCGTTCTGGCGTGGATCATCAGAAGTTCAAAACAGGCGCGGTAGTTGGAAGTCTGCGCTCAATCATTCCATTTCACAATGATAATACGGCATACATTGCTGCGGCAAGGTTGGTGATGTCCTTGTTGCCCTGGAGTCCGCGATGGGAGGATTTGAGTTGGTGAAGGCTAATGAATTCGCGAAGCAGGCCGTGGCATGTTCGCCAGACGTACAGAACGATCCACCAGGAGATGGCAGTCAACAGACACGCCAGTGGCTGCCCAACGTTTCGATCATGTTGCAGCATTTCTAGACACTCCGGATGCATCACAGCCTACAGCAGAAGTCGTGCAGGGTTCAATTTTGCCGCAAAAGCAGCAGAAGAAGTCGTCATTGCAAGTAGCACAAGAGTATACAGAGTTTCAGCGGCAGAGTACGTAGAAGTCCTCGCGCCTTTGTCGCCCTTGATCACTACTCACACCACCGCACCAGAGTCCCTCTTCAAAGACGTGGGTGGTGTACCAACGTCGCAGTACGAACCACACACTCTTGTCAACAATCCACCCAGTCCAAAGGACATCACACTCGAGCTTCTCCTTGCTTCGCAATCGCACATGGGCCACGCAACATCACGCTGGCATCCTGCAAATGCAGAGTACATCTTCGGTGTCCGCGACGACACACACATCATTTCACTTGATGCGACAGCCGCACACCTGCGTCGCGCATGCAAAGTTGTCTCTGCTGTCACTGCAGGGTCGGTCCAATGCCTCTCCAGAACCCTCTTGCGCCCTCAGCTCTCCCTATACCTCGTGTCAGAGAGTCATTCATATGGTATCGGCCAGGGAACAGGATCTTGTGCTCGCGGATTGTAGCACGCTCCATGCTTCGAGCTGCTTCCCGCTTGCTGCTTTGCTTATGGGATGAATGGCATGTTCCGGAGATACTCACAAGTTTGAGAAAAGCAATCCCGCATGGACTTATACCTCTGTGCTCCTCCAAATCCATCTGTTTGCATTTTGCTCTTCACCACATCAAAAGGATAACTCGCCAGCCATAGCATCTCACCTGCCAATCCACCGTAGAAAGCGATTTTCGGCGTGCTAATCTGATCCCTCGAAATGCCATTGCGTGCCGCATCCGCATTCATCAGGTACTCGTAAGTCAGGAACCAAACACCGTAAGCTTGAGCTTCACGCAGAATGGTAACGGCGGTGCCGCGGTAAAGCCCATGAGTGACACCAGCGTGGGTAGACAGCTTTCGCACGCAATCGATGGGGCCATTGTAAAGACGGCCGGCGCCGTGCGGTTGCGTTTGTAATCGGATACGCACGTGCTCTATGGGGGACGAGAGGACGGTGTTCGCTACACCAGCAAAAGCGCCGGACAAGTAATACTGCCCGTAAGAAAGATGTGGGTTGCCCGTCTTCTCTGCATTACGTTGTTCGAATGCACGGCGTGCATAGTGAAAGCCGCCAAATTGCACGGAGACCTGCGGCGGGTGAGC
>Ga0181470_100168_pt1 | contig 16064 bp, 7 predicted proteins | sample InSIn5SAF170_FD_119082 | JGI IMG/M metagenome (GOLD analysis project Ga0181470, IMG submission 119082) | Clean room microbial communities from NASA Spacecraft Assembly Facility at Jet Propulsion Laboratory, Pasadena, California, USA -... ...
GGGAACATTTGACGATGTTGTTCACGCAATAAAACCGTTGGGTGAAACAAGTTTACTCACTGGTGCAAATGGAAGTGGGAAAACTACGTTTGTAGATGCTTTGCTTACCCTTATAGTGCCGGAGAAAAAATATCGTTTCTACAACCAAAGCAGTGGCAGCGATAAAAAAGGCGACAGAACTGAAGAAAGCTATGTACTTGGAGGTTATGGAACTATGAATAGTGAAAGTAGCGGAGCCTTAAAAACACTGTATTTACGGGAGAATAAAGAAGAAGCCTATAGTATATTATTAGCTCATTTCGCTAATGAGGCAGAGCAATTTGTTACACTTTTCCAGGTAAGGTATTTCATAAACGGAGATATGCGGAAGCAGTTTGCTATTGCTTATAAACCATTGCATATCGAAGATGACTTTAAACCTTTCGATCTATCTGGTAACTGGAAACGTTCTATTGACAATCGTTACAATAAAGGAAACCGAAAGCAGGTTGAGTGGTTTGACACTGCCAACAAATATGCGCAACGGTTAGTAGATGCTCTTGGGATGCAAAGCATTCAAGCTTTACAATTGTTTAATCAAACTGTCGGAATAAAAGTCTTAGGAAATTTAGATGAATTCATACGAACTCACATGCTTGAACCGAGGAACATCGAAGAGTATTTCCAAGACCTAAAAAAGCATCTCGGGACTTTACTGAATGCACAACGAAACATTGAGAAAGTTGAAGAGCAAATGAAATTATTGCTACCTGCTAAAGAGCATTATGAGAAATATAATACGCTGCAAAAGCAGATCGCTTCTTTAGAACACGGATTAGAAACAGCAAGGATATGGAAGAACTATACCAAAAATGAATTATTGAAGGATGCAATTGAAGAAATTGCCGGAGCAATAAGAAATATTGAGCAAAAGCTCATTGACGTAAATACAGATTTAAACAGGCTACAAGAGGACGAAAGAATACTAAAAAACCAAATAGACCAGAACAAAGCAGGTCAGCGTTTGCAGCAGTTAGAAAAGGAGGTGCAAAACTTAGAGGACCTTAAGTCAAAAGCAGATGCAAATCTTAACGAGTTTAATAGTTGGTGTGACGAAGTAGGCTTACATGAAAAGTATCCTTCAGATGACGCCTCCTACAATCAAATAAAAAAAGAAGCTTATAGAAAATCACTTGAGCTGTCAACAAAACAACGTAATAATGAAGAGGATGAGTACGGAGCAAAAAGAACCATAGAAAATGCCACTGCTCACAAACAACAAATAGAAGCAGAAATAAATAGCCTATTACAAAGCAAAAGTAATATTCGAGGCTTCCTGGTTAATTTGAGAAGACAGCTATGTGATGAATTGAGTATTGATATTAGTGATCTGCCATTTTCAGGCGAGCTAATTCAAGTCAAGGCTGAAGAGATGCATTGGCAGCCTGCTTTAGAAAAATTGTTACATTCATTCGCACTGCGGCTACTTGTTCCCGACAAATACTATAAGAGGGTTAACAAGTATGTAAATAACCATAACCTTCGTACCAGATTAGTATATGAGCATATAAGAGAGTTAGTTAATCAAAACCCGGAAGAAGGGATGGTAAGCGAGAAAATCGAATTTCAGCCTGAGCATAAGTTAGCAAGATGGGTAGAGCAACATATAATAACTCATTTTGATTATTCCTGCACTGAAGACGAAAGAACAATAGAACGTTACGATAAGGCTATCACACTTAACGGACTTATTAAAAACAGGTCAAAGCATGAGAAGGATGATCGTCCCGAGAAAAATGATCCCAGTAATTATGTTATGGGTTGGAATAATGAAAAGAAAAAAGAAGCTCTTATTAATAAACGAAACACGTTAGTCGCTGCCTTAGATGATGCAACAAGTAAACTTGCTAGTTGTCAAGCCAAATCACTTCGAATTAGGAACCAATTTTATGCTATTAAAAGAATTGAGGAACATGATGGATTTGCTAAATTAGATATTCTTGCTATCCAAAGAAGAACGCACAAGTTACAAGAGCAAATCTCTGAATTGAGACAAAGCAATGATGAATTGAACAGTTTGAAAGAACAATTGCAGGAACTTCTTAATCGACTGCAAGAGGCAGTTAACCGACAACGCGAATTTATTGGCGAGGAAGCGTTGAGGAAAAAAGAACAAAAGATGCTTCAGGAACAAAAGGAGGGCGTTCAAACTTTATTAAGTCATATGACTGAGACGGATAAAGATGTCCTATTAATATTTCAGCAACAAAATTCTTTATTGGTAGCTGGTTTAAGTTTAGAAAGTATAGAAGAGGTTTATAGGAAGTTTAAAGAAGATAAGGACAAACAACTGCAAGAGTTTAAGACTTTTTCTTCTAACGAAGAAAGATTACTTGATAAGCAGATGCAGAAAGTTAAAAACCCAAATCCAAGCATGTTACAAAAGTTTCCAGACTGGTTGGGGGATGTACAGGAATTACCGGAAGAAACTTCTTACGCTGAAGAGTATATAGATTGGCTGAATAAGCTCACAAACGAGAATTTACCTAAGTATAAGAAGGATTTTGAAAATTATATTAATGTTACAATAACCTATAAAATAGGCGGATTAAACGAGGAGCTTGAAAAATGGGAACGGGACATTGCTAATAGTGTAAAGAAATTAAACCAATCTCTTAGCGGTATTAATTTTAATAGGCATCCCGATACTTACATTCAATTGGAGAAGAGACCCGTAGCCTCCGGGACTGATATTAAAGAATTTCGTGGAAAATTATGGGATGCGCTGCCTGAAGCAGCAAATTGGCAACAAAGTAGTTTTGAAAGTAAATCACTTCACTTCACACAAAAAGTACAACCACTTATTGAGGATTTAGATAAGAATGAAAGCTACAGAAGTAGGGTAATGGATGTGAGGAACTGGTTTGAGTTTTGGGCAGATGAAAAGTATAAACAAACCGCTGAACTAAAAAAGACATATCGGCAAATGGGCCAACTTTCAGGCGGAGAAAAGGCGCAGCTTACTTATACTATACTCTGCAGCGCAATTGCCTATCAGTTTGGAATAACACGCGAAGGCAAGAACAGTAGAAGCTTGCGTTTTATAGCAGTTGATGAAAGTTTCAGCAACCAGGACGACGAAAAAGCAACTTATTTAATGGAGCTATGCAAAGAATTACACCTGCAACTGCTTGTGGTCACTCCAAGCGAGAAAATTCAGATAGTCCAGGATTTTATAGCGCATGTTCATTTAGTACAAAGAGTAAATAACCGCCATAGCACTTTGTATAATATGACAATAAAGGAACTAAAGGAGCCTATTAGCGCAGTAGCAAATTAAAATGACAATAGCTGAAACATATATAGCACAATTACAAAAGCAATATCCGATCTATCTCAGACATTTGGTATCTGGCGAACAATTTCAAGTAATAACTTTGAGAGGTGGTAAAAATAAACCAGACAACGCAGTTGATCTACATAAAGCAATATCTCATTTTCAACAACTGGAAAGAAAAAACGAGTGTCCCGGATGGGAAATTCAGTGGGAAGAGTGGTCCAGCAGAAAACTTGGCAATCAACTCTGGCCGAAAACTATCAAAGTTGTCACGGAGGAGGATTTATTACACCTTTTGAAAAAAGAAAGGGAAGTGCAGGTTTTCAAGGAACAGCTATTATTGCTTATGCGATGGCATCCACAGCTCCAACGCTGGCTTGAAAATCAACCGACAGTTATTTTAGAGTATTACAAGAAGTGGCCTGGAATAATGTCAGTCATTGATTATATTTTGGAAAATGATGTGTCAGGTTTATATTTAAGAACATTACCAGTCCCTGTTCACACAAAATTTATTGAGGGCAATAAGGGTGTATTATACTCAATCCTGAAAGCGTTGGACCCCGACCGATTCTCAACTGAAGGAGTAAATCTTGAAGGGGTTCTTAAATTAGCATTAAAGCCTTTTCTATTTAAACTCCGTTGGCTTGATAAAACAAAAGCTGAAGAGCTTACTTCTGGAATGGAAGTTTTTGCTGTGTCTCCTAATTATTTGCAGCAACAACAATGGAAACTTCAGAAAGTGGTGATGGTTGAAAATGAAACAAATCTTTACCTGCTGCCTTTAATCAAAGATACGTTAGCTATTTTTACTTCTGGTAAAGCACTACATTTACTTAAAGAGATAGACTTTCTAAGAAGGACCGATATATTTTACTGGGGGGATTTGGATGAAGATGGTTTTGAAATGCTTCATTCCATCAGATGCTATTATCCAAATGTAGTTAGCCTCTTTATGGATACACACACCTTAGCCAAACACGAGAAAGAGCTTGACGTAAAGCCACAACGGTACAAAACAAGGGCCTTAGATTTGCTGCCGAGCGAAAAGGCCGCATATGAGATTTTATTACAAGGCAATCAATGGTTAGAGCAGGAAAAACTTGAGCAAAGTTATCTTCAACATACTTTACAATTGCTTCTTCAAAATTGATAGTATCTCTTTAAAAATTAATGAAAGCTATTTAGGTAGCTTTTGCTTTTCGATGTAGCCAGCGATAGACTTTCAATTAGACATTCTTGTCTCACTCGCTTGTACCGGAGCTGGTCATTTCGGCAAGAATTCGGGGTGCCTGCAAACCACCAAATGCGAAGAGAGGAGACCTCGGCAAGACGAAAAAAAGGAGTACCTTTCATCTAATCTTTACATCAGTATTATGAGTTCAAATAATCCACCGAACACACCCGAGTTTGAATCTCCGATAGAAGAAATTCTTATCTCAGAAATTCAGCAGTATCTTTCGGAGAGCACGGAATTATTAGTGAATGAAGAATTAGAGACGCCAAACGGCAATTACCGACCAGATGCAATGCTGGTAAATAACGGTGAAATTATGGCAATTGAATGCGATGGAAAAGATTTTCATACCGGCCATTCCCAAGAGCTTTATGATCTATGGAGAGACGCATTTTTATTATTTCATGGCCGTCTCGATTTTATTTATCGTTTTGCAGGTAGGGAGATCAATTACTTCTTATCTGACATAATTTATCTTTTAGCGAGAGAGCGACCTCAGTTCTTTGACAACGAAAAAGTAAAACGTATTTCGTCAAATTTTACTCTATATTTTCATGAGCGGTTCGAGCAGCATTATAACAATAAGATATGCATTCAATTTTATGATCCTGAGGAAGAGGATTTGTCCATAACTGAAAAGCAAAGAGGGTTTTATTATTCCTTTCGTGACAAAAAACGCTGGTTTCCTGACTTTGGTCCTGAAGCTCTTTTACTTGGTGAATTGTTTCCAAGACAAAGTGCAAAGCAACTTATTGAATCAAAAAAAAGTTTTCCGACAATGGGTGATGATCTGTTTCGTGAGGTAGAACTTCAGAAGCCGGGCGTCCTCTTAAAATACATTCATTTTTTCAAAGATCATTTTTCCTATAATGGCGAAAAGGGAAAGTTGATCAAAAAGTATAAACAGTTAGCCGGTTATCCGACGGAAAAGGCAAGTGTAACTTCAACTCAATCGAAACAAAGTTATCGTGAGCAGAACATTTCTGTTTGGAAGGATATCATCAGAAAAGTAATTCCCCTTGAATTTCTTCCAGAATCTTTAAAATGGGAAGACCGAGCGGCTATTATTTCTGCAATTAAATTGCTCAGAGGTTACGAGAATCATGTAGCTGTTTTCTTTCCCAATGAAGGTGATAGTCACTTGTTCGATGTCAATGATGCATATGAACCTGATTTTGTCGAGATTCATGCTGGCTCTAACATCCGTATCGGACGACCAGCTTCTCTTGAATTTATTAGAGTTGTGGACTGGCCTGAAATTGGATTTTTTAAGCTAACATTTGACAATGTGCCGCCAATTGAAATAGACAGTGATAGAGATGTTAAGAGTAGTTGCTACCAGACCCTTTTAGAATTCCGCCCGGGAAAATATACGACTGCGTCAGGTCCCGAGAAAAGCTATGAACGTCTGATAAAGAGGTATTTTAGTGGTTATATCTTACTCTTTAGAAATTGTTCTCCTAATCATCCAATATTCAATCACTCAGCAGCACGGTTTGCATCATAAGATGCGGGAAATACCAATTTTTTGTTTTCTCCACTACTATTTCCACAGCTACCCGTGGGTCTTCGACCGCTATCCCTGCTACCCATATTTGTAGAATAGGGATGTAAATGTAAAGCCTGACTACGTAGGGCTTTTGTAACATTAGATTAGGCGGAAACTATACGGGGAGCGGGGCGCTACGTCGAGCCTGTAGAAATACAACATGCAGCGCAAATCTCGTAAGAACCCTTAGAAGATTTTACCGCGTTAAGCTATACTTTGTCGTTAGTCTTTAATTCATAATTGATATTCACAAAAATGTGGTAGATAATTGTATTTGCACCATGAACAGACTTCCCCACTTTTATAGCTGATTCCTGGCAATTAAAGTCCTCGCTAACATCTGCCAACGCACATGTTATCTCCATGTCTTCGGGAAATACAGTGTTTGGCAGTATGTTTTCAACGTATTCTTTCCAATTTCCTTCAAAGCCTTTTTTTCGAGTTGCATTGTCATAGTACAGCATTGCAAATGCCTGTCTCTGATGATGATAATTAAACACTTTTTGCAGGTGTGGACCAGCATTCGATTTTCCCCTATAAACAAGTGCTTCACATACAAGCCACACTTTTTGGTTGGAGTCTAATATAGGAAGATCTCTTCTTCCTGGCTGTCTTATTCCAGTGTCATCCGTTGCGTCCGAATAAGCACCTCTGCCTTGTGCTCCGACATGTAATCCTAGCGCGTTTATTCTGCTGTCCAACACCAGTTCTATTAGATCATTGAATTTATCTTCACTTTTAATTTCATCTATCGATCTGATTTTTTCAAGCAATTTATCCCCAGCATTTACAATTTCCTTTACAAGAAACTCGTGAATATCCTGTTTGCCATTGAAAGCGAGAGGAAGAATTCTAATTAGTTTTGGAGGTGGATTTGTGAAGATGCGGTGGTAATACATGGACAGTTCATCTACATCATCTTCTCCGCTTACAATTGTTTCAAGCTCCTCAATGATTCCAATCGCCGTGTTTCCTGCAAACTGATGATATATCTTAGCAGAATCTACTAAATTCAACGCTTCTGCTATTCTTTTCTGTGCAACTAAATTATTAACCCTTGCCTTCAAAATATGGCTGTGCATCCTGGTAGGCAAGTCAAGGCGATTAAAAATATCGTCAATTTTCTGATGTTCTCCCAACACATTTAAAATAGTAATTAGGTTTGAAGAAAGCTCAGGTTCCATAGAATCAAGTTCAGATTGAGTGAAGTTCTTTTCCGCTTCCTCCTTCCATTCCTCATAGGCTTCCCTATATTGTCCGATCTCATTCCTTTCCATGCCCAAACGAAGTTTCGCTGCCATTCTATTTTGGGCAATTGAGATATAGGATGCGTACCTTTTTGCCAAGTCATCAAAAATTGGAACTGCTTTTTCTGGTTTCTCATTCATAAAGAGTAAACCTCTGTAAAAATCTTTGTATCCCCTATAGTTCAAATCATTCATCGATCCGTGAAATTCTCCGGGCTCTTTAACCCTATTCAGGGCCTCCTCATCGTTTTTAAAATAGGCTACTAATAATTCTGAGATGTATAGGCGAGTTTTATAATCTCTGTCATTTCTTCTTGAAATTACCTTTTCCTTCCAATACTTAACAGCTTGCTCCGTTTGATGCAGAAGTTCAGGGTAATGAGAAATTTTCACAAGTGTTGTCTGAATTTCAGGAATCCATGTTTTTCCTTCGAGAAAAGCCACTAGGTCAGTTGCCCTTATCTTTTCAAATAAAAGTTTCTTAACTCCTTCAGCAGCGATGTAATCTAAAAGTGTAAGGAGCTTAACTAAATCACCAGTGGATAAAAGAGCATTGATGATATCGTCTTTTTTAGTGAACCAGTTGATGGCTTGGGCAATTTGAGGGAGAAGTGCTTCCTTTTCCGATTGTTTAAATTCCCATTTGCTGTTGTATGAAAACAAATCTATTCGTCCTTCACTCAGTACATCCTTTGAATACTGATTCACATACTCTACCACTTGTGTTTCAATTCTGTCTTTAATTTGCAGAAGTTTTGCTTTTTCAAAACCGAAAGGAAGGGAAGGTAATATCAGCTTCCGCAAAATTTGTAGTAAGACCGCGATGTGTGTCCGAAGCTTCTCAGCATTGAACCTGTTTTTTTGATGGTAACGGTCTTCTGTGTTTTCGAAATCAATTCGTGGCTCAAGAAACCTTGTTAGCTTTCCTTTTGCATTTATTGCATAAATAGGATAGATCCATTCCAATAACTCCATTCGTTCTATTTTCTCGCTCCATAACGGAACTCTTTTGGTCTCTTTTTCTTCAAAGTAATCGTAGGATACCACTTCACTCTGTTCAAGGTTCTGTAGGTATTCCAAAAGAAACGCATCTGCTAGCCTGCCGGGCTTTTCCGGATGTTTAGCAAAAAATTGCCTGAATTGCCAATTAGTGGTTGTCTTCATCAACCAGAAAAGGGCATCCCAATTCAACATTGGAAATTGGATGGAGCCATTAATAAATAAGGAAGGCTCCTTAAAATTCAAAAACTTATCAACCAACTTATCAAATATTTCTGGCAAGATAAAAAGAGTAGGACCACCGTGGATTATACCTTTAAAGACTGGTGCATTCTCAATAAGGCTTAAAACCTCCTTTTCCCGCTTTTCATGTACCTGCCTGTCTTGTAATTTTTTTTGTCCACCGGACTGTTTGTGTGGAATCCCGTATTTTTTATCGTTTAATTGTCGATAAACCTGAAAAATTACATTAACATATATTTCTTCATTTTCTTTAAAGTGCGGCAAACTTAAAAGCAACAAGTTAACTGATTTGGTCCAAACTTCCAGAAGCTGGGATTGTAGATCTGAAATGAATTCCAACTCGTCGGAAAGGCACAAAGCAAGACCGCAAAAGTGTGGTTCAATTAAAAGATAAGGTAAGATGGCAGGCCGGTGATAAATTATAGCGTTACTTGTCTTCCATAGAAAAAAGGGTCTTTCATTTCCTTGCCGTAATAATGTATTAATGCGAGCAAAATAATGCGTTGCAGGAACTTCTTCATCATGATGGCGACAATATTCGTCATCATGTTCCACAACGGTAGTTATCAAAAATGTTAACCAACTTCTTGCGGGTTGTTTATGTAGATAGGTGATCTGCGATTCTTCTTCCAGTCGATGCATGCTTCTGTATAGTTCATACAGGTTGTTATTATTCAGCTTATAGTTTTCAAAGTGGTTTGCAGGAGTATTGAGAACTTCTGCTCCACGATATTCAGGGCTATCTAAGCGAAGCTTTTCGAATTCATTTTCCAAACCTTCTACATCCTTCTCTTCTTGTAACAGCTTTAGTGTTGCATTGAGGAAACGTTCCTTGCCTTGTTGAGTTACATAATTAAGAGGGTTGGGCCAACTATTTCCGGCCAGTCCTTTCGTTAGCCATGCTATCACCCTTTCGTTATCGTCGTTGTACTCATTGTCCGAGACCATATATTCCCACAGGTAACCTCCTATTTTATCTTGTAGGGATGTCCAGTAAGATGGCTCGGACCCGTAGAAATTTAAATAGTAAATATTTTCATTCTTTTTAATCACATTTTGATCTTCAAATGTTTTTAGGTCGGGGAGCTGTTTAAAATGACCAAATGTTTCCCATATCTTCTTCATGGCTTCATCAGTAATTGCAAATCGGCCATCGTTACAATGATTTTTCCAATCATTCAAGAATTCGAATTCATCCCAATTCCCAAGTAAAGGGTCGAAGTAAATATCCATAGCAGAAAATTCTACTTCCCCTTCAATAACTCTTGCCCACCTTTGAAAGAAAATACCTTCCCTGTTTAATGTTAATGAATATTTTTTTTCATATTTAAAAGCAGCTGCCTCCACTTTGACTTTACTCACTTTGATCTGCTGCCGCTTAGAACGTTCCTGATAGAATTCGCTCACGAATTGCAATTCGTGTCGAAAACCCTTTAGCTCTTCAAAGGAATGAACGGAGAAGCTAATGGCACTTGCGACGTGCACATAGCCAACAACATTTCTAAGCCAATACTTACAAAACAAACTTTCCGTATCAATCCTTTTCCCAGTCCGTTTGTTATACTCTTTCGTGAATTCGTTAAAGGCGTGGATGGTTTTACCAGTCTCCGTCGCTTGAGCTCTATATACCACTGTTGCCCAAAACCTGCCAGCATCCCAGAGTAAATCTGCTTCTATTGCTTTAATGTCTTTGTGTCTATCTTGCCTCGGTTTAACGTAAGTACTTAAAAATTTCTTCAGTTCCTCAACTTTATCCCGCTGTTCGTAGTCCATTTCTTTCATTTCAAAAAATGTAGCAAAAGTAATATCATTATTTATCGCCGCAATATATCTTGTGATGGAAGAAATGCCTTGGAATCATCAAAGTTCATCCTGCTTTAGCTTCCAATTCTCTGCTTGAATCAGCTGGCGAAACCGTTTCCTATTTAACAATAATCTTAGGGAGAAGGTCATGTGATGGATCTCTACTTAACGAAGAATTAATTGACGAATTGAGTCTATTGATTACACCAATAGCCGATGGTATACCAAAATCAGGAACTACTGTTGAAGTAAGCGAATACTTGCAAAAGAAGTCTGCTTCACTGTTGCATCTGGCGAGGTGAAGCAACTGGGCCTGACGCGTGCGGCTTTAATATCGTTTTCATGATTAGTAGGGTTTATTGTTTGTGCTGCCAACTTTCGTTGTTTTTATAATAGCAATCACTGTTCGGTAACTTTATTTAAGCAATTACCACCCACCTCATGTCACTACCGGAACATAAAGATTTAATCAGATAGCGGCAGAGTTGTGGTATAAGTTTTAATTTGTATTTAAATACAATGAGACATCTCCATTTCAATTGACAGCTATGCCATGACGGCAGGTGGTATCACATAATTGCTCTTTTGTTCTCCATTTATTCTTTTCCTAATAGTCCTTACCATTCAAAAAAAGTATTTTTTAAAAGTATACGCTTGTTTTCATTGCGGGAACGTTTCTACTAGTAGTGAGGACATAAATTAGTTACACTGATGTAATTAATAAGTAAAATTGCTTCACAATTGTAAATATGTCGGTACTTAAACTCCCAGGCCAAAAAATAAATTTTCCATTGTCACCAAAAATACCTGAGATAGCTCATGGCTTTAAATTGCCTGTACTTTCTGGTAAAGACACAAATGTGTCTTCCAGAATGATGAGCTATTATAGTAAGGAAGGTCTTTTGTTTGGTGAAGATGAGACTAAAGGGAAAAGAAGGTTTAATGGAACTCAAATACTGTGGATTTCTGTACTGAAGGACTTATTAAAGACCGGAGTACCTACTTCGGTTATTTCCAGTATTAGAAAGGATTGTGAGACTTTTGAGTTTTATGATTTCTCAACGTTTAATAAGTATCCTCAATTAGAGTTTCTTGCATCGTTGACGGTGCAATATCAGTCAGATATTAGGTTAATAGTAATGCCTGAAGGCAGCTATACTTTCATCAACTTTTCGATTGCCTCAAATGTTTACAGGGAATCCTATTATCTTTCAAACACCCATGTTTCCATCCCTCTTTTTGACAAGGTTCGGGAGATTTGGAAAAAGATATCCCAGGAAGACATCCAAAAGAAACAGGTAATTTTTAAAGATGTGAAGCCGGATGAGGCAACTGTACTTGATGCTTTACGGGATACAAAAGGAGATATAGATGAGGTTGTTATCCATTTGAAAAAGCAAGATGTGCCACAATCAATAGTGATCCAGGAGAAAATAGATCCGAAAACGATTGAGTCATTATGCAAGTTTCTCAGAGACTGTAAACACTGTAAAGTAGAAATTGCGTACGGCGATATCTCAGGTGAACCAACATACCTGAAGAAAAACAGAACAATTAAACTGCCCAAAAAAGGGTAATTGTAAGGCGCACGAAATGACCGAAGACCTCGGAGTAGAGTGCAATTCATAAAAATGTTAAGCATTGATAAATGCAAAAAAATCTTAAATCAAAGTAAAAGAAATTTAACGGAAGAACAGGTTGAACAAATAAGAGCTTTTTTATATAATGCTGCTCTTATAGAATTTGAAAACTACAAAAAGTTAAAAAGCGATGAACAATGTTATCATTTACACACGGGTATCGACGGATGAGCAGGCAGAAAAGGGGTATAGTTTAGCTGCACAAAAGGAGCTCTTAACCAAGCACTGCAAGCAAAGAGGTTGGAATTTGGTTGAGTTCTTCACTGATGACTTCTCTGCGTGGAAAGGATTTGATAGGCCCGGTTACAATAAACTCCGGGCCTATATTAATCAGAATAAAGGCAAAGTTCAAAACGTGCTATTCACTCAATGGTCACGATTTTCAAGGGACTACACAGAAGCTGCAGTCGAAATTAAGCACTTACGAAAGCTTGGGATTGAGCCTAACGCTGTTGAACAATGGATCGATTTTTCCATTCCTGAAAATCTTTATTTGCTCGCCTTCTATTTGACGGCTCCACAAGTAGAAAATGACCGGCTATCACAAAGAACAAAATCCGGGATGCGACAGGCGTTGAAAGAAGGCCGGTGGCTGTGGAAAGCGCCTTACGGCTATATTAATAACCGGCTAACAAAGCTGATTGAAGTTGAGCCGGAACAGGCAGCGGTAGTACGCTTTTGCTTTGATTTAATGGCTACAGGCGTCTTTAAGGCAGAAGAGGTAAGGAGGAAAGCACAAGAAAAGGGATTGAAGTTTCATAAGCAAGGTTTTATCAACATGCTACAAAATGCGGTATATGTCGGTAAAATCGTAGTTCCTGCTTTCAAAGATGAACCGGAAGAATTGAGAATAGGTTTACATCAACCGCTTGTGGCTGAGGAAGTATTTACCGCTGTTCAAGATGTGCTAAAAGGCAAAAAGAAGCCATATAAAGGAAACACGAAAGATGATTGCCTTCCGCTCATTGGCATGCTATATTGTTCAAAATGTGGCAAGCCAATGACCGGCAGTGGTTCAAGAGGTAACGGAGGGATATATCACTACTATCACTGTCAAAGAAAATATGGATGCAACAACAGTATTAAAGCGGACCATGCTAATATTAGCTTCCATGATTTTCTAAAGACTTTTGAGCCTGTTCCAGAAGTTTTAGAATTGTATAATACGATCTTAAGAGAGGTTTTCAAGTCAAACGAAGTCGACAGGGAGAGTGAGAAAAATAAGGTTGCGGCAGAGTTAAACGCAATTGAAAAGAAATTGCAAACTCTCGTATTAAAGAATCTCGATGGAATAATTGATGACGACACTTACCAAAGTACGAAGGAGATGCTCCAAAATCAGAAAAATGAGTATTTGGTTAGAAAGGACTCATTGAAAAAACTTCCGGATGATTTCTCCAACTATCTTTCTTATGGCTTCTCGTTTATTGGTAGTCTAAGCCATTATTATTCAAATGCAGAGGTAAAAACGAAGAAAAAGATAATCGGTTCGATATTTCCTGAAAAAATCTATTTTGAAAATAACAGTTATCGAACCACAAAAATCAACTCGGTAATTGAGCTACTATTCAATGCTGGAGCGGGTTCTACAAAAAAAGACAGGCCTGATATTTCAGACCTGTCCACTGTGGCTCCCCCTTCAGGACTTGAACCTGAGACCCTCTGATTAACAGTCAGATGCTCTAACCAACTGAGCTAAGGAGGAATTTTCCATTCAACTATTCGTTGTTTGGGGTTGCAAAAATAGGGGATTAACTATATCTGCAAAAATTTTTTTACAAAAAAAATCGGGTGCTTTGTTTGATTAACAAAACACTGACTTTAAGAAGCAAAAGCAGCGTTGCTATGAAAAACTGCATTTGAAAGGAGCGTCGCAACCAATGTTACACAATGATCTCTTGCCGGTACCAAAGACCCTATATAAAAAATTTGCTATCTGAAGATACTCAACCAGTTATTTTCTTCCAATCCTACAAAAATGCCGGCTTCTCTTTCCTCTATCGGGTACACCTTTAAATAGTAACCTTCTCCGCTTACGTTGCGGCCGTTTTGAATATTAAACCTGAACCGATGCAGGGGGCATGCAATATTACCAAGTGCATCAATAAATCCGTCTGCCATTACTCCACTTGCATGTGGACATTTATGAGCGAATGCGAAAACCTGGTTATTGTGGCGCGCCAATGTAACCGTTTTTCCTCCTGCCTCCACCAAAGCCATTCTGTTACTCTGCCATTCGATCGCTCCTTTGCTTTCTGCTACTTTGAACCACTTAATTTTTTTAGCATCCATTTAAAAGAAAAATTCGGATTTATAAGGATAACGGATGCGGTATAAATCTCTTACCTTATTAAGTATGGTATCTCTTAAAGCATCAATGTTTCTACGTTCGAGGGCCGAAATAAACACACAATTACCCTGCGTGATATTTTCCCATTTCTCTTTAAGATCTCTTAAAATTTCCTCTTTCACGTCTTCGGACAGCCATTCGTCGAAAGTGTTTTGTTCGTACAGGTCCATTTTATTGAAAATGGTAAGAATAGGCTTTTCAAAAGCTTTTAAGTCCTGCAGGGTTTTGTTTACCACTCCTATCTGGTCTTCATATTGAGCATGCGAAATATGTACAACATGTAATAAAATGTCTGCTTCTCTAACCTCGTCCAATGTGCTTTTAAAACTTTCTACCAGGTGGTGAGGTAATTTTCTTATAAAACCTACCGTATCACTTAGCAGGAATGGAGTGGTTTCGAAAACTACTTTTCGCGTAGTGGTATCGAGTGTAGCAAACAGTTTGTTTTCTGCAAAAACCTCGCTCTTACTTAAGAGATTCATGATGGTGCTCTTGCCAACGTTGGTATAACCAACCAATGCCACCCGGATAAATTCACCCCTGTCTTTTCGTTGGGTAAAGGCTTGCTTGTCTATTTCGCCAAGCCTTTTACGTAGCAAGCTTATTTTATCTTTTACAATACGACGATCCGTTTCAATTTCTGTTTCTCCCGGACCTCTTGAACCAATACCCCCACCCTGCCTTTCAAGGTGACTCCACATACCCCTTAACCGTGGTAGTATGTACTGGTATTGTGCGAGTTCTACCTGCACCTTTGCCTGGGCTGTACGGGCACGGCTGGCAAAAATGTCAAGAATAAGATCACTCCTGTCGATTGTTTTTACACCGAGTTCTTTTTGGATATTTGATATTTGCGATCCGGTAAGTTCATCATCAAATATTGCAAGCTGTATTTCTTTCTCCCACACGTAGTCTTTTATTTCTTCCAGCTTTCCTTTACCAACAAACGTTTTACTATCAGGATGAGAAAGTTTTTGGTAAAAAGTTTTAACTGCAACAGCACCTGCTGTTTCAGCCAGGAAGGCCAGTTCTGCCAGGTATTCTTTCACCTGCGCTTCGGTTTGTTCTTTATGAACCAGGCCAACAAGTACCGCTTTTTCTTCCTGTACAATTTTTATTTTTTCAACTATCAACTGCTTCTTTTTTTAAGGTTCAACATTAAAAAACAAAGCCACCGGCTGCTATAACCGGTGGCTGCCATAAAAATAAGTTCCAAATTACAGGCCACTTAAATAAATACCTAATGAATATGGTCTGATTCCTGTAGGTCCTGCAGCATCTTTTAAGAAACTGGTTATTTGATATGATCCGTATATTCCAAAAATACCATAACCGATTCTTGCTGTGGCGTCATCGTTGCGTCGCAATCCTTTCTTCTGCAGTGCTGCTATGTAACTTTTTCCATAGCAAATAATTAACCTGCACTACCAGCTTAGTTCTTATTACTTTTTTTCCTCATTATTTAGAGAACAAAGATTTCAATGAAGAAAAATAAGCAATAATTGCTCCTTTATTTTTAGAAAAAGACAAAATAATGCACAATATAAAATAATAATAACTATTGGCTGGCTTGTATCTTTTGACTTTATTTTAACCAATTAAATGATGTCAATTCAGTTATTTTTGCCACTCTTTAACAACTGTGGGCAGAAAATTAAATCATCTGCAACCAAAACATTA
>Ga0181470_100170_pt1 | contig 16040 bp, 6 predicted proteins | sample InSIn5SAF170_FD_119082 | JGI IMG/M metagenome (GOLD analysis project Ga0181470, IMG submission 119082) | Clean room microbial communities from NASA Spacecraft Assembly Facility at Jet Propulsion Laboratory, Pasadena, California, USA -... ...
CTTACATTATTGGATATTCTTTAATAACCTATACACAACCCAAACTTAACGTCTACCCATTCGCCGGCCCAGCCTCGAATAATCTATCCCGCTGTACCGCGACACACTGCATGCAACTTCCCAAAAACTTAGCAAGTCTGCTGGTTCGAGGCGAAAGCGTTGCGGCAAAAGTCGAGTCCGTTGGTGTATCGCATATACCCAACAATAGCAGGTTCAGCAGCTTGACTAGGGTTGAGCTGCGCGCTACCGGCAATGTACCAGCCACACCGCGAGGTGATTGTGGAGAAGGAGTTTGTCAGATAGCTGGCTTCGGTGGTGGTCCACCAGGCGTGGTCCAGGCAGGAGAAGGCGACCACGTCGCCACGGATCGAGTAGAAGTTGATGTCCTTTTGGTTGCGGTTGTCGGGCCCAACCTGGTTCTTGAGATCCTGCACCGCCGCGTCCGTGTTGCCGTGGTCCAGGCCGATGCCGCAGCCGCAGGCTACCGACCATGGGCCTCCGCGCTTCTCCATGGATGAGGCCGGCGAATGGGTAGACGTTAAGTTTGGGTTGTGTATAGGTTATTAAAGAATATCCAATAATGTAAGAAGGCTAGGTAATCTTAGCTACTACTGTATATAGCACTCGTCTTAGTATTAGTAGCTTAGTCTATTACCTAATTAATTCTGTTTCTCTACTTCTCTCCTCCACTTTCTAATCCCCTTCAACACACCATCTTCGCAGAAAAAGGAAAAAAAAAACCCCCCACAACATTGTGACCTTGAAGAAAAGGACTAGACTTGTCTATATTTATTTAAAAAAAAAAAAAAATCTTTTTAATTCGACAAGGACGTGCCGTGTATTTCTCAATCGAACCAGCAAAAGGCTAAAGCACAAACATGACTTGAATGCATGCATCGACGGCGTTGCGTGTAAAGGCGTCTGTTTAATCAAGCCATGTACGTAGTCGAGGTTGATTTCGCATTGTTCACTTGAAGAAAAAGAAGGAGGAGGGCGTGAGTTATATATTATACATGTGATATCAACAGTTAGGTTTTACAACATCACTGCACCATACCCTCGACAGTCCCGACCGGCCGCTCGGTAATGGCAATACAGCCATCGACAATGTTCTTGCGCGCCTCCTCGCAGCTCACCTGCTGGCCGCCGAGATACAGCAGCCAGACCAATCGACTGACCCTGGGGTCTGAGACTTCGCCGAGCACGGACGGCGGCGCGGGTTTCTCTTTCCCGCCGGCGGTGCTGATGAGTGGCTGGTACATGGCGCTCAAGGTACCGGATTTGTTGCGGGTGAGCAGGATGACGCTACCCTTTGGCGCTTTGCCCTTGCCTGTGAAGATGGACTTGAACTGCTTCATGGTGGCGCCGAAGCTCTCGTCTGCGAACTCGCCCTCGTCGACGGGCTGGGGCAGGGCAATGGACTTGCTTTCGGCGGCCTGCTGGCGGAGGAGTTCGGCCTGCTTGCGGCGGACTTCGTCGGTGCGGCTGGCGACGCCGCGCATCCAAGCGTCCTGCAGGTGCTTGAAGTCTGTGCCGCGGCAGGGGACGATGCGGAAGGCCATGTCGACGGCACCAACGCCATCACGGCTCAGGATCGCCTCCCAGATCTGGGTGCTGCGCTCGGGGTCGAGGAGGGCTTTGCGCAGGTCGTCCTTCTCGCCAGGGATGAGGGCCGAGGCGGCGGGGTTGACCGTGTTGATGAGGTGGTTCTGGAGGGTGGAGAGGTCGGCCGTCTTGACGTACAGGCCGACGACGTAGACCTGGACGCGCAGGAACGAGACCTTGCGGATGCCGAGGCCGAGCAGCTGGTACTCGGCCTCGCTGGCGATGGCCTCGGGGCCGGCGGTCGAGGCGGTGGGGACGCTGATGGTGCGGGGGAAGTAGGGGACGTACGAGGTGCCCGTCTCGACGAGCTCGATGGCGTCAGCGTCCGAGGCCTGGGGGTTCTCGGCGTCGGCGGGGGCGGCGATGACCTTGTCGCCGGCAGCAATGACGACCTTTTTGCCCTGGAACTCGTCGGCGGCCTTGCGGGGGGCGTCGGTCTTGGTGGGCGGGCCCATGACCATGTCGACGATGCCTCTGCTGGCCTGGGCGTCGTGCAGGTCCTTTTTGTCCTTTTCGAGGTCGGGCAGGTCCCAGAGCTTCACCAGGAAGATGGGGGCAATCATGGACAGGGCGGCGCCGAGGGCAAGCCAGTTGCGGCGCGTCTTGAGCTGCTTGAGCTTGATGGCATTCTCGCGGTGGACCGAGACGGTGTCGAGCTCTGGCCTGAGTCCGCGCCCAGGCAGCGGGCGTCCTTGGGCCTGTCGCAGGATGGCGTCGACATCGTTGCGGGCGTGGTGGGAGGCGTTACGGGCGCGGGCGGGGGTGTGGAGGCATTGGTAGAGGGGCCGTCGTGCGGCCATGCGTGTGGGAATCATGGCGGGGGCATGAGTGGGTGAGTGTCAAGTGTCAAGTGTGAAGGTGTGGAGCTTGGACGATGATGTCGACGCCATCATGTCGACGCTAGTAGTAGATCAACGCGTCGCGTCACTCAGCCCTATGGTCACGATTATCACCTCTTGTCTTACACACCACAATGCCGCCACGAATAAGCAGGAGGACTGTGGTAGGTACTGCTATCTGAAAGGTAATTACAGCTAACATGTACAGAATATCGACAATGACGCCACCCAATCGCAGCATTACCCCGCTGATGAGGACGAGGATGTAGACATGGAGGAATCACAGAATCACGGCAGCGGCAGCGGCAGTCTGGATCAGTTGTCCAAGAGCCTGGTGCGGTATGCGCTGTCGTGCGAGTTTGGTCGCAAGCCCATCAAGCGGCAGGACGTCAATGAGAGGGGTGGGTATACACCACGACTATACAAGACACGACTAACAAACGCAGTCCTCGGCTCGCATGCTCGGCTGTTCAAGACGGTGTTTGACCAGGCCAACAGCGAGCTCATGGACGTGTTTGGCATGAGCATGGTGGAGCTGCCCAAAGGCGAGAGGGTGACGATGCGCCAGAAGCGTGGTATGCAAGAAATCACAAGAAACTACTACCGTTGACACACACTGACAACGACAGCCGCTGCCGCATCAGAGTCGCAGACCAAGGCCAGCGGCATGTGGGTGCTGCAGACCATGGTGCCCGCGCAATACCGCCTCCCCCAGGTGCTTGGCCCCTCGCGCCCCCTCGGCAACAGGGAAGAGCAGAACCGCGAGGCAGCCTACGTGGGGCTGTACACGATGGTGATTGCGCTCATCACGATTGCAGGTGGACAGCTGCCTGAAGCCAAGCTCGACCGTGCTCTGCGGCGCATGAATGCCGAGCAGACGACGCCCGTCGACACCAAAGACAAGACGGTCAGCCTCATGATCAAGGACGGGTATATTGTGCGGGTCAAGGAGTCGGTGCAGGGCGACGAGACGGTCGACTACGTGGTGGGCCCGCGTGGCAAGGTCGAGGTGGGACGTGAGGGGTTCGCCGATCTGGTCAGGACGATTTATGGGAACGACGAGGATGCCGAGTTGGAGACGAAGATCAAACGCACGTTGGATGTTGCCGGGGCTACGAGCGGTCCCGATCCTGCGAGAGAGGTTTCGACGGCTGGGCGCAAGCGAGGCCGGGGGCAGGAGGAGGAAGACGATGAGGAAGCTTGATTAGCATGATACCCAGATAGACACAAGATGCGTTCAATGCGACTACAAGGTTGCAGACAGTATGTACAGCGCCTGGTCGCAGGCGCCGGTCAGAGTGGAGCTCGGCTGGCGCAGAGTGTTGCATCATCGGTCGCCAACCACCTCGACAGTCGTGAGTGAGGACTGACTGCAGCGGCGACGAGGCGGCGCTGTTGGTGGGGGTGCGGTTACAGAGACGCTCGGCGTGCACAAGCAAAGGGGAGTTGGTAGTGTTGAGTATCAGTTCTGTTGGTAGTTTAGTAATAGCAGCAGCAGCACGGTGGTGCACGGCGACTGGGAGCGCATCTACAGCGCCCCCTCCCATTAGGTTCTCGCCAAGAGGACAACCCCAGTGGCCGCGCTACAATTTCTCTTCCAGCCCTCGTCTGTCGTCATTCTCCTCGTCTCACCCATTCTCTCTCTCGCGCTCCTTGTCGCCCTGCCTGCACGCCGCTATGCTGTGAGCGACCAGCCACACCTCCATGCCATCCTCAACAGTCCCAACAACCACCACGACGACGACGACGACGACCATGAGCAGCATCGACACGCTCCTCAACCACGAAGCCGCTGCGTCCGGGCGGCGCGAGAGCCTGGCGACCATGGCCCAGCCGCCATTCTCTGCGACTGCGACTGCGACTGCGACTGCGACAACACCCACCACCACGTACGAGGCTGCCGACGCCCTCACCGCACTGGCTTCTCTCGGCAGCGGCCAGCAGTACGCCCACGCACACGCCCGCGCACCCTCGCGCGAACTGCCCTCGCCCACGGCTTCGGCCAACGCCCCGCGCCGCAGCAGCAGCTTCGGCTCCCACCACTCGCACCGCGCGCCCGTCGAGCCCTCGCCGCCCATTGACCAGCCCTCGCCTCACGCCCGCTCGCCCACCCTCGACCACTACCACCACGCATCCCAGTCGCCAGAAGAGCAGCAGCGCCGCCAATCGCTCCTCGCCCGCTCCTCCCCCGCGCCCGTCCTCGCTCCCATCCAGGGCCTGTCGTCGGCGCTGCAAGGCCAGTCGTCGTCGGCCACGCCAATCGGGCATGATGTGTCTCAGCTCGTCCCCCACACCGAGACACCCAACAACGGCGCCGACAGCACGCAGGACCGCGAGCCTGCCTCTGTCCGCGACGACCCCCACACACTGCAAATCCGCGAGCCTGAGCCGTCAACAAGCGAGCCTCACGACAAAGACGAGACGTCGATAAAGACTGAAACACCTGCCGACGCCATCGACCCCGACACCCTCAAGGCCATCGAGGCCGCCAAGCAGAGCGACCTCGGCCTGCGCGCCAAACGCACCGCCAGCGTCGCCGAGAGTGTCACTTCACCCACCGAGCCCAAGGCCGCCCCAGCACCCTCAAAGAAGCGCCCCGCGCCCTCGAGCTCCGGCGTCAAGAAGAAGGGCACCGCCAAGACAACAAAACCCTCCAACAAGAAGCGCAAGATCGACGACGACGACGCCAAAGCACGCTCCGTCACACCCACATCACGCAGCAGAACCGGCAAGAAGGGCTCACAAGCCGGCACCCCCGCTCTGCAATCATCCCCCGCCCCAGAAGACACCGCCTACGCCCACGATGACGACGACGACTCCTCCGAGGACCACAACCTCTACTGCATCTGCAAGAAGCCCGACAACCACAAGTGGATGATTGGCTGTGACGGCGGCTGTGACGACTGGTTCCACGGCGACTGCGTCGACATGAAGCAGGCCGACGAGCACCTCGTCGACAAGTTCATCTGCCCCATGTGCGAGGAAGCCGGCAAGGGCCACACAACCTGGAAAGCCATGTGTCGACGTGACGGCTGTCGAAAACCGGCGCGCGTCACCAAAGACCACCCCAGCAAGTACTGCTCCGACGACTGCGGCGTCCTCTTCATGCAGGAGCAGCTCCAACGGACAGCGGGCGCCAAGGGAGCGAGTACGAAAGACAAGTCGAAGAAGAAGAAAAAGGTCGTCCGACCTGGAGACGAGGGCGACGACGAGGAAGAACCCACACCCCTCGGCGGCGTCCTCCGCGCCAAAGACCTCAAAGCGCTCGTCGAAGCATCTCCCAACATCCAGGCCTTCAAGAACCTCGGCTCCGGCGTCCTCTCACCACCACACACTGCCTCACCCACCCGCACAACCTTCACCGGCAACCCCGACGACGTGGCCCTGACCGCCGCCGAGACTGAGCGCCTCACCGCTCTGCATAATGAAAAATCGCAGCTCAACGACCGGCTCGAGGTGCTCAAGGACCGCGAGAAGTTTGTCAGCATGGCCAAAGAGCAAGCCACGCGCGTCGCGGAGCGCGAGAAGATGAAACTCAAAGAATTTTGCGGCTACGACTCGCGCCTCAGCTGGTCCGATGCGGAATTCCTCCTCTGGCGCAACAGCAACCACGGACGCGCCGCCTTTCAATTCTCCACCCTCAGTCCCACACCCGACCAAATCGCCTCTACCTCTACTTCTTCCTCCTCTCCCTCCACCACCACCATCGACGCCAAAGAAACCGTCTGCCTCAAAAAACGCTGCCCCAAACATCCCCAATGGCAAAAACTCAATCTCCAAGACGCCCGCTTCGAGGAACTCGAAGTCGTCGAGGCAGTCCGCGAGTGCGAAAAGGAAGAGCGCAGTGTGCGTGAGCGCGCCCGCAGGCGAAATGCACGCGATACCATGGCGAAAGAACTCACGGCTGGGGAAGGGGGGGAGGGGGCAGGGAAGGCTGGGGAAGTGAGGAATCGTGAGGGGTGGGTTGAGGTGGTTGCTACATGAGATGAGGTGTTTTGATGTTGTGGGTGTCGATGTTGGGTGTTGTATTGTACTGGATAGAGGGATTAGCATGAACGATGTAAGATGGGCAAGAAGAGACGTGGTAGTGGTGGATTGAACAATATCATATAATATATCAAAACAGAATACTGTATACTGTCTCCTCTTCTTCTTTTCTTCCCACTATCACACGTATCAAACAAATAAACAAGCAAATCTATCTACTTACCTCCTTCTTCTCCCTCGCTTGTTCAATGCACAGTAAAACTTACCATTACCCTCCTTTCTTCTACAAGAAAAAACCCCCCTCTTCTCTTCTTTTCTCTTATAAACACATAATAAGTGCCAAGACCAAGAACTAATTACCCTCTTCTCTCTATCCTCTACTTATCTTTCTCTCTTCTTACTCTTATTATAACCCCCCTCTCTGTCTACCTAACTCCTATACCCTCTATCTATCTATAAAGCTACTACCTTACCCTTATATCTTACCCTTATATAACCACCACTACAAAATCCGTGTCTTGAAACCTCTACGTTAAGTCAAGCTAGTACGCGTTCTTCCTACACTGTTCTTTCTACGCTTCTATACTCTACCTCTCTGTTATACTACATACTACACTATTCCCTCCCCCACCTACTACCTCTCTACGCACTATTCATTACCACGAATCCAACCGGAGAAAATAAACATAGGACCTATACTAAGCTAAACAGACACTAAACAAGATATCACGTTGCGTTGCGTTGCGTTTTGACTTACTCTAATGAATAAGTCTTAGTTGGACTAGTATAGATGTTCATCTATCAGCCTCTGGGCCTGATAATAGATAATAGATGGCTGGTCTGGTCATGAATGGGTTCTATGGTGGTATCTTGGAATTCGGCGTGAGGAGTACGTATAGTGCAGTGCAGTGCAGTGCGGAGCGACGCGGTTAGACTCACATAGACACACAAGACAGGACAGGACAGGATAAGAAGGACCGGATCGGGTCATCGCATTGCCAATTTGCTATTTTGGAGATTTTAACGTTATTGCCATGACAGGATACGACAGGATACGACAGGATACTCAGCACCCAATAGCTATGAGATGCGTCTCTCATCCAAGAGAATTGTCAATACAACAACAACGATGACGTGCACAGTCTAAAGATACGCGCGGTCGTGCAACTATAGTGATGGTAATGGCACGACATGGGACGAGGTGAGGTGCTACAATAGAGTTTGGCGAGGCTGCGCATCGGAATGTTTGCCTTTGCCGCGCTTCCTTTTCACGGCACTGTTTCGTTTCTATTTCTCTGGTCCCAAGCGCCTGGGTCGGGGAATGTGGGAGGTGGAGACGGGAATTGGGAAGTTGTAGCGAGCTGCATCGCATTGCATCGCATTAGCGTATCTTATTTTCACGGCAAAGTGATACTGTCGTATCATGTTTGGTGTTCACTTGGGAGCTGCGCAAATCAATATACGGGATGCGTTTCAGCTCCGTAGGCTGTCGTTATAGTTGCGCGGCAGAGATAAAGTCTGGGCTTGCAGGGACGTTACGTGAGGCGCATCCAATGGCGCAGCGGAAGAAACCTTGACGTGCCGCTGGTCTATCGATAGCATCGATAGTACCTATCAGATACGTGAGGTCCGGATTTGGACAGCGTCACTGGCTCTTGTGGGACAAGCAGCCGCAAGGCACGTTTGTGAAAGAGACGTAGCGTCTTGAGAGCTGCATGGCGTCTGCCTGTGAAACTATATCCTCTTGGGACAAGTCTTGTCTATTGCAACGTTTCGTGGTTGGCGTCTTGGAAACGGGTAGCTGCAGAGCAACGCGCGATTGTCCCCTCATAGGCCAGGAACTGGTGTTCGTCGCCGGCTACGTGCATGCCATCTCGTTTCTTTTGAAGGTGCACAACACATCGGGGATGCGAAAACAGAACCCGCAACCGGGTGAAGCATCGCAAGTGTAACATCGGCTGGATTTCCTTTGGTACAACACAAGCGCAAAAGAATCGATGTCTGTTGTTGTGACGTTGGGTTCAACCTGCTCATTTGATCGCCAGGGACGAAACCAAGCTTGCGTGCAGGTGAAGTCATCCTTGCTGATCGCATTTAAGATGACACGACGAACAACTCGCACAGATGCTTGGAAAACGATCGCTGGCTGATGGCTCGCATGAGGCATGAGGACTGCACAATGTCGAATAGCACTCGAATTGGCTCGAATTTGCGCCTGTTGGAGGATGATGTGGAAGAGCTTTGGTACAACCTGCGACCTGCAACAATCTCAAGCCGTACCCTCTTATTGCGAACGACTCCACCGGGTCATGCTGGTACGTCGTACCGGCTAGTAGTGCTGGTGACAAACGGTCCGATGATGTTCGAGGAAATGCTCCTGCCCATCGGCTTGGTTTAGCAGCATCCGTGTCGCAGGGTGGTGGTTGCTCTGATCAGAGACAGGCCCGTTATGGAATATCGGCGAACTGGCTTCTACGGCCTCTTTCCAGTCGCCAGGTGGAAGGCCACAGCTCACAGGTGACTCCACGTGTCGGCAGGGTTATCTGTGCAAGTTATGCCCTCTTGGAGAAGCCCCCCTGCTTCGCTTCCATCGGGCTGGACAGCCGCTGTAGATTGCAGTAGCGCGCCGAGGGAGAGACAGCGAAACCGTTCGCCAGCATCCACTTTCCCGACTCCCCGCAGCCCAAGTTCGCGATTGTAATTTCGAAAAGTTTTTCTGTGGAGAAAGCCGTCGAGCTGTCAGAGTTGGGCGCCGTGCAGGAGCAACGGGTGCTGAGATGCAACGATGCTGCTGGTAAAAAGCAAAATCTCCGATGATGTGTACTACGAACCGAGCGCGGAACTGCCTGTGACAAGACGCGTCAGAGCGTGGTATCCCTCAGTTTGGTAAGTGACCGTGTGCCCTAGGCACTGAGCCAACGGGATCTTCTTCATGACAGGCGGTGCTGGAGTCAGTTGTGGGCGTAAGCTTGGAGGCAGCACGACCGAAAGCTTCTGCATCTGCCTGACGAGACGATGATGAGATGGCTATTTGCGAATCGTACCCATTGTCTCAGTCTGAATCTTGTAGTGCACCCCTGCTCATGTCTGGTCGGCAAGGGATAAAGCCAGCGACTAGGGTGGATCGGCGGCCAATCAGCGGCACAGGGTTGTTGCGAATAATGTCATTGGCAGCGGAACTCGAGCCGGCTCGTAAATTGTAGGAGGCTGGCTGCTCGGAGGATCGTCTCAACGAGGAACTGACATGTCATCGCATTCCGTGCCGCCCAAAAACAAAAACCTGTACACACAAATGACGACGAAGAACAAGAGTCATTGGGGAGGACGATGCAGCGACATGTAGAATTTTGATCATTGTGCGTGAAACGGGAAATCAGCAGGCACCCTGGTAGGTGCAGTAGCAGCATGGCAGCAAACGAGCCCCCCGCGGAAGCTTGCATGGCATCCGTGGTCGGTGGATGAGCGGAAGGCTTGCAGCGATCTGATCGCAGCGCGAGTGGGACTGCGACACGTCTGAGGGAAAGAGCAGCGACGCAGGCACAGGGCAGCAGTGATGGGCTACGGGACAGGCTGGATGGCGATACATGTCAGATCTCAGACGCAGACACAGATGCAGTGTTTGATCCGTTGTTGAAACCGTGTCACTTGGTGAGGAAGAGCTGCGAGGGCTGCAAGTGACAGCTGCGACGCTGCAACAGATGCGTTTCTAGCAGTCTTCCAGAAGCCAGCCGCCAAGCGAGCGCGTAGTGGCTACCCAGGCTCCACTCACGGAGCGGGCCAACGCTCTATGCGGCAGCGCTCGTCGTGGGAGTGCAGGTGCAGTGGGAAGTGGGTGCCCGGATGGATCGTGGCCATGCTATGTGTGCTGTCCACTGTCCGCTGTCACGGTGAGGTGGTGGTGAGTTGGCCGCCGTGCTGGGGCCTGACGGCGACGGGCGACGGCGACGGGACACGAGAGGGAAGGCGCGACCGCGCAGACACACTGACTGGAGCGGCAAGAGGACGCCCACGTGGAAGCACCCACCAGCGTCTGGCCGTCATGGCGATGGCGATACCGAGGGGACTGATTGCAGATGCAGATGAGTGCAATGCGTACAATGCGTTCCTGTCAACTGTCCTGCGAGTTTGATGTTCCACTGTGGATACACGTCGATGGACTGTCGGCACCCAGCAACCTGGGCGAGGGACGGCCTGGTTGGATCCTGGCGGCGGCGACGAGGAGGGTTGATTCAGTGCAGCGCAGTGCGTGGGCCCACCGGGGAAGGAGTCCCGCGCCTTGTGAGGCGTTAGCAAGCTTCTAGCATTGCTTCTGGCGCGCAGCCAGCAGACGCGGCACGGCGAGCAGACAGTGCAGAGACAGTGCAGACGTGCAGGCGAGTCGTGAGTCGTGAGATGTGCTCTGGCCAGGTGTGGCAATGGCAATGGCGAAGGGTGATGATGGTGCTGTTGGAGAGAGAGAGAGCGCGAGCACATGACCCATTGCCGTGAACAAGATCCAACGGCTATTACGGTTGTTCATAAAACACCACCACCACATCACGACGGCCGCCGCAAACCTGTATACCACAATACTGCATACGGCATGGCATGGCCCTCGCCCAACGCACCCCAGCGCCGGCCGTTGGTGCAACCCCTGTCTAGGCTGCAGGTACGGGCTCGTAGCGCGGCGCCGGTCGGTCGCCTGCGCAGGGGATGGCCACTCTCGTGGATTCAGCTCGCAGATCATCCTGGCTCCCTGTCTGTCCCTGTCATGGCCGCACTCAATTTCTGCCAGATGCAGGCCCGAGTTGGCGACAGGGAGCTAGTTGAAACAGCCCCGAAAGACCCGTCTTGCTCCCGGCACGTCATGTAGCCTGCGCTTTGAACCAGAGTGCACTGTCGCTCATTTCAATGTCTCGTCGGCAGCCAAGGCCCATTTGGCAAGTCAGTACAGGCCCCTTATTCTGCTCGAAATATATCAGGCACGGCGCGCCCTCCGCCGGAATTTGTTCCCTTCACCATCACTCCCTTTGACCTCTCCATCCATTCCTTCCGCTCTCTTAGACCAGCGCGCTGCCCGGCTCAGTCCACTGGAACACGACGCTATTTAATCCATCCACCAACGCCTCCTGTACACCACCTGGACGCTCGCCGACCACCACACTCGTTCTCTGCAACTTGACCTCAGCGCAACCTCACACCAACCCTCAGCTTACCCGACTCAGCTGCCACCCACGCCGCGTCTTCGCTCTTTTGGTAAGTTTGCCCTGCGACATTGGGCGTTGCCAAATTTGGCATCAGCGTGAAACCTTGCGCTAACATATAAGGTAGACACCACTTGAACCAACACCACAATTATGATTTGCCAGGAAAACGAATCCAACAACATGGGTCGCGGCGCATACGACACAACTGGCACCCCCAAGCCCCCGCCGCCGCCGAAATAAAGACCTTTATGGTCTTTTTTTCCTTTTCTCAACGGGTCCCATGATTTTCAACCTTCGCCCAGCTCTACCGCTGCAATTTCTGGTAGAGCGAGGCGAACAGATGGTGCTCCGTTGGGGAACAGAGGGATGGCAGACTGCGCCTCGTAAGTGACAGGACACTCCTTACCTTGATGACACCCTGACTAACCAATACACAGCTGCAGCCCTACCAAACACGCCCTCACCACGACAACCACCACCATTGGCGCAATCGTTCACATTCTCTGGCGCCATTGCTTTTCCACTCGCCTTCCTTCGGATTTACGCCCTTTAATATGCATCAACCGCTTCCCTCGATCGCTTCCTTTCGTCACCAGCAGCATAATACCCCTGCGTTCACCAATTTCTCGCCCTCCGTTCGCGACAACCCTCTCGACAGGGCCTGGCTTCCCTTGCGTCCTTACCTCCGTTTAGCGACAGCATCTCCTTACGGCAAAAAGTTCTTTTTCATCGGCGTTCACTATAGACCAGGTTGGGCCTCCCAGGCATCGATACCAAAACGGGAACTTTGTTTTTTTCTTTTTCTTTACTCTCTCTCAGGACGCGCAAAATATATGGGTAGATATCCGTTGTCTGCCTTCGTTGGCTTACACAGACGCGGATTTGTTTTTGTACGATAGCTGGACCAGCTTGACTGTATACATTAGATTCAGGACGAGCAATCGGCGCTTTTGCTTTCAACCAGACGGCCATCTTTGGATTCACGAAGATGGGCCGCCTTGCCATGGCATTTTGATTTTTCTAGACAGACTGCGCCTGGGGTCTTGGATAAGTGTCTCGCGGCACGACTGGGGTTATAGACTAATAGCAATGTACAACATTACCACTATATGCCGTTCCATCCACCTCGCTTCCGACTGTGACCGTCTCATCCACTGCTCTGGGAGTTGTTGCCGTCGCACCTGTGACGCCATTGATGATGGCCACCGCAACGTCAATAGGTCCCGAGAGACGTGAACACAGGTACCGAGTTGTTTTGGCGCCGACCCTTGCTTGTGTGACAAGTGGTGGTTCCGCCACAGACTCCCGCCGCCTTTGGCAGCCGCCAGCACGCCAAGCCAGGAAGGTGGAGCTCTGCACCCCACGAATGGCGCCCGAGTTGCGACCTCACCTCAAGCTCCCCTGCACACGACGACGCCTCTACCGCCACCCGCAGTCATACACCCGCCCTCACTTGCGCCGAACCCACTCTCTATTGCACAGCCGTCACCATGGCCAACATCAATTGGCGGACCATCAACATCGATGCCCTGGACCCGGACAGCCCCGCCAACTTTGACCTCAGCTCTCTCACACCCGCCGTTGAGCCCATATCGACCGCCGACGTCCAAAACACATCGCAGCAGATACGACAGCTGCTAAGAGGAGGAGACAACGAGGGCGCGCTCCAGGGTGCATTGGAGTCTCCGCCATATGGCGCCGATGACAAGGGCAAGGTACGTTGCTTGCTGCCTGCTACTTTGCGCCTGCTACTTTGCGACTACTACAACACCCAACATGGAGACGCCACATGTACCCCAGCTGGTTGCTCTGGAACGCCATCATCGAATGTCTCTCCACCCCCGCTGCGACACGGTCACAAGGGCGCCAGGGCAATGGACCTGGGCTACCGAGTACCATGACTATTCAATACACTGCACAACCACACGTCACAGAAACGCTGGCTGACCGTCTTGCCCTGTCTAGGAAGTCTACCTCGCAATCGTCCTCGAAGTCCTCCAGTCAATCAGACAGGCCGAGATCGCTCAAATGCTGAGCCGCATATACAATGCGCCTGGTGGAACAGAAGCACTGGACGTGCTGATGAAGTACATGTACGAAGCTTTACTCTCATCCATACTCGCGTCTAGTCACAGACGCAACGTCCGAAGCAACCGCTAACATCATTGGTTGCAGTTACAAGGGCATGGCACAAGCAGCCCCAGCCAGCAACGCGCGCAACATCACCCCACAAGCAACCGGCTTCTCGCAGGTACACTCGCGGGGCGGAGGAGAGGGTGGCGGTCAAGCCATGAGTGTCTTGCTTAGCTGGCACGAGAAGGTACGACACTTTCTTCGCCTTCTGCACACCTCCATTGGGCACCAGCCTCGCACATACCATTCCCCGTTTGCTGACTTTGCAATAGCTTGTGGAGGTAGCTGGACCCGGTAGTATTGTCAGGGTCATGACGGATCGCCGTACGGTCTGATTCGCCGAGTGCACAGAAGATAATCCCGGCAGACCATTCGAGCTGCCACAAAACCACGTCCAGCAAGCGACGACATAGACGATAGCCAGACACAGCTCGTACTGCTGGTACGACTGAAACTACATCATGCCCAACCTCATCTTGCTTTTCTCGTTCTTACGTTGCGATCTGCTGCTCGACCCAGTTTATTTACCCTGAATCAATACTTGGACGAAGCTATCCCGCACCTACCGAGCATCTTCATTAAACAACAGGAATTTTTCCGCTGGTCGACAACCTTGTCCTTGCAATTTTCCAGAAGGAAGCACTGACGTCTCCTCTCCTTTTCCCGGGCCTCCAAAGTGCCCACCTCAGCCTTACACATCTAGCAGCGGTATCCCCAATCATCTCCCAGCCACCATCCCGGAGCTCCATTGTCCGCTACGCTTACCGGATGCGCACTAGACTTTGCGACCATCGAGCCGCGCGCACGGCACAGCTTCCACGCGATTGCTAGTGCTCGCCAAGAGCGCAAGCCGTATCAGACGCTAACACTGAAAAGGGGAAGCTTTGAGAGCGTTGGGAGATGAAACGTGTCGTCTCTCAAAATCAACTCCAAACTTGACAGTTGAAGTGAAACGACCGTGAGTGGCTATGCCAAAGTTCATCCCTTTCTCATGTGGCGGTTTGGACGCCGCAGGGCTCCCCCTTCCGCAACGCCATCTGCGTCGTCCAACAAGACCAGGGAAGCAGGTTTTCGCAAGCGTTTCAGGCTCGAACATGCTTCCAGAAGGATGTCATTCAACCGCGGTTCATGCGTAGGGCTGCGCTCCACAGTTCATAGTCGGCTATCCTGACCTCGCCCATGGCACTGATCGCTTGCAAGCCAGCTCTGGCAAATGAGACGTTGCAACACCTCGGCTCTAGTAGCAACGTTGGTGATCATGACCCTGTCGCCGTTGTTCCTTGCCTATCTCGTACGCCTCACATTCCAGCATCAACCCTTCGCCGCCAACGCATCGCACCAACAGGCATCGCCGTGTTCAGCTGCTGTCGGCAAGCAGTCTTCCGATATTGATCCGTATCGCACATCCCTCCCGCTGTCCTGAGGAAAGGTAAGCCCTTGCACCCGCCTCCACCTTCCAACACTCTTGGCGATGCTGCATGGCCGTTGTAGAAACGCACATGGCACATGCATGGGAGATCACATTGCGCTCAGGCCACGCACATGCACCTTTCGCCTGTACCTTGCTCGAAACGACCACCCACGCCGCAGACTCGCATGCGATCTCCTTCCACTCTCGCAGCTGCTTGCCGCGCGTTTGTTGCACCTGTTATCGATTACGCACGTCTGCTATCGATTGGGCGGGATCGCGATAGGTCGGAGCAGACATGGATGTAGTACCGCGTCCGAAATGGGTGGCGTTCCAAAGGATGGGGACGGGCCTGGGGCAAGCCTGTCATTTCGGGCATGTGTTGTGCCTCGGATCGGATGTGCTGGAAGAGTTGTTCGTCGGGCCGGGTACTTTTGACTGTCGTGTTTGATACTTTAAGCAGTTTGTTCCGTTCTTTTGAGTCGTGGTGCGTGCGTGCGGGATGGATGCTTTTCTTTTTAGCTTGACGTTTGTTTTGTATGACATTTACTTGACTGAATATGTTTGAGTATTTCATTAAGCTGATGCTGGTAATGGTGTCTTGAACCAACTCGACCTCGTTGTCTCTACTCTACATGCCACGCCATATCGCACAATCGTATACTCTGCTATCCCGAACAGTAGGTAGGTAGGAACCATGAACCCCTCACTCTGTCACTCTCTTCTCGCCTCTTCTCTCCACATACTAGTAGGTCTTGTGGGTTTTTCGGTGTAGAGTCTATTTTATTCCCTCTTTACTCTTTACTCTTCACTCTTCCCCTTTTTCTTTCTTTCTTCGGAGCTGTTTTTAAGTCGGTTTGGTTTGGTTTGGGTTGAAGTTGG
>Ga0181470_100098_pt2 | contig 16028 bp, 19 predicted proteins | sample InSIn5SAF170_FD_119082 | JGI IMG/M metagenome (GOLD analysis project Ga0181470, IMG submission 119082) | Clean room microbial communities from NASA Spacecraft Assembly Facility at Jet Propulsion Laboratory, Pasadena, California, USA -... ...
CTTGAAGGCAGACCACGTCTTGCCCTTATCGGTCGTCAACCAATGTTCCGTGCCAGCCGTGATATAATATGCTCTCTCCCTATCGAACGGATGTAAGATCATCTCAAACATCTTGCCTTTCGGCACCCCATCTGCCAACTCCCATTTCGCTCCTGCGTCGGCGGACCGCCATAAATCTCCTTGTCTGCTGGCGAAGAGTATGACATCGCTGTCCTCGAAGTATGATACATCTTGTGGTATGAAATCGAAGTCCGTAGACGATATCGCTGGACCATCCTTCTTTGCGCATGTGAGGGGTGTAGAGAGGAGGAGAGTGGTAGCCAGCAGACCCGGCCACCTTATAGGAGAGTGTCGCAGCCTCATGACTGCGAGATGCTATGAATTAGGGGATAGAGCTGCGCATCAAGCTTCGCAGAAGCTGAGCATCAAGCTAAGGACGTTCGAGGCGGTACAGGAAGGAATTTTTTGATGAGAAGGACTGCGAACGAATTGCTACAAAGGAATGTGATAATACAAGAAATGTTGCGTGGTCTTTTGTGGAATTTTGGTGTACGCCTCAGCTTCCACGAAACCAAACCTGTGAAGCTGGTCGAAACGGCGGGAACGGCAATGCGCCACTACAGGGGTCGCGCTATCTGTGAGCTTGGACTGGACGATGGATCCTATTTTTGTGCTCGACCACTTACATTGATAAGCAAGTGTCTTTCTGAGATTATGCCGGAATGTTTCTCCTACCAATATGTTTATATAATTCTTCATTCCAGCCAGTATCCCTCGTGCGTGCTGTTATGCTACCTGTAACACGTGCAAGTTGCTACAGCCATATGTTTTTATAGTACGCTTGGCACAACCTCACAAGCTTTCGATTGTGGATACTCAACTGTCCCCAATGACTTTTGTGCTACGGGACGACCAGGAGGAGTTTTGTCTTGCACGATGAACGACGCTGTAATCCTCAAAGGTCCCGATAAAGATTCTCAATGAGATATTAGACGTCTGGTCCACCATATACAAAGATTGCTACTTTCGTTCGCTTCGTTTATTTCACGTTAATATCAGTTATGTAGAGAGTGTATTGTAAGCTCGATCCCATGAACGAGACGATGTCTTGAGTACTTCAGCGAGTTGGAGGCCAAGATTGTCTCGATACGTTAACATAATTTGTTATGTCATTGAAACAAATAGCACTTTTCTTCATCTGTCTATAAGATGCACATTCTAAGCTGATACCATCCACCTGTAACCGGAGTGTGAGTTACAAATAGCACCCACCTCCCTGTCAACTCTTACACTGTAATGGGGTATCAGAACTCGCAAAACATATCACCTCCTCATTGCCTCAACCTTCCTCCTTCCTCCTTCCTCGAGACTCCACAATGGATCCCAGTATTCGTAAACTTTTCCATTGTCGCCGCCTTTTACAGCAGGCGCTGTGAATGTGCTCTTTCCTAGTTCGCGATCATACGTCTCGAAGCTAGACGCCAATCTCTTTCCTCCACCTCCTGGTAGGTCGACTATGAATTGAGGAGTCAAGAACCCAGCGATTGAACCACGAAGGGAGTGTTCGAGGTGCAGGATGGTTGACAAAGGAGTGCGGAGGTCTTCGAGACCGCGAGTAAGGTCATGTTGGTAGATGTAATACTAATTGCATCATGTTAGTTGATTGACAGGTTGATGAGCAAGCGAAGAGCTGAAAGGAAAAAGGAGAACTCTACAGGTATAATTCCACAATCAGCCAGTTCTCTGATCAAGGTGCCCATACTTTGTACTGTATCATTAACGCCACGTAAAAGCACGCTTTGGTTTCTGACTGTCACGCCTTCATTGTTGAATATCTGCACTGCTTCGCGGGTGGCCCATGTGATCTCATTAGCGTGATTGAAGTGTGTATGTAGTGCGACGTGTTTTCCCATTTTGCGACCTAATTTGGCGACTGAAATCATGGCATTAGTCCAGTCGTCTGTTGTATCGAGCGTACGGGAAGGTGAGACACAGAGTCCCTTCGAAGCGAAGCGAATGCGACGTATGTTGGGCATTGAAAGGAGGGTATGACCAATCAAGCGTACTTGATCAGGTGTAAGGAGGCTGACAAGAATGTTAATCTCTACAGCCTATTGTGGATTGGACAAAACCAAGACTTACTAGGAGTCTCCGCCTGAGACGACGACATCAGTAATCCGTGGGGTATTACGGATATAGCTGAACATCTCTTCCCATCTACCTTTCTTAGGCTTGAGTGATGCTTTTGTGACTGTCTCGGTATTGGCGCCAACAGCATACGATCTCGTGCAATATCTGCAATATAGTGGACAGACAGATGTAGCTGAATAATGTCAACTAGGAGTCACCGATCATGTAACAGTTCTTCAACATACCAAGAAATAAGCACTTGTCTTCATAACGGTGAACCAGGCCTTCGACTGGCGAATCTTGAGTTTCGTGTAAGGAGTCCATCTCCAACATTGGATGATCAGCTTGTAGGTTACTCTTCAAAGGAATAAACTGTCTTCGTAACGGGTCATTGAGTGGATTCTGCCAGTCGATGCAGCTTAGAATGTGAGGTGTGAGACGAATCGACATAGGTGCAGCATCAATACCTTCCATTACGTCTTGAATGAAGTCATCACGATTTCGAAGATGCTGATGGCGTTCGTCGGGCTTGAAATTCTCAGGAAGAACTTCATTCAGAAACTGGTAAAGCTTTTGCTTGCCTTGAACGTTCTTTGCCGTCTGATACATTGTCAGTAGATAAACGTTGGACATGTTGTTTTTCTTACACTCCAGCTGTAGTCGAGCCATTGATCTTCCTTGATGTCTTTCCATCTGTGAAAAGTATTAGCTATCTTTGGGATAAGATAAGACATGTTTATTATGCGTCTTATAGTGTAAATGGTTTATCTGACAATATGACGCACAAGACTGCATGGTCCATTCTATAATACGACGAAAATATGCTTACCTGGGTATCTTTCGCCAGTAAGGGACTCGCTCAAACTTGGCCTCGCGACCAAGGTGATGAATCGATCCAGAAGAAGTGTACGCATCTAGCAATGCCTCTTCGGAAAATTTATCTGGTGAGCCCTGTGCTTCTACCTTTGGAGGTGTGCTTTTGAACAGTCGACCGAGATTGACATGGGCAGCACCTACAGTAGCATTCTTGCTGTAGGTCTGATAGTGTTCACCTAAGCTAAAGCCAACGTGATTGCGCTTGTTATCATTTGCATGAAATGCTCTTACTAATGGCAACCTGCAACGATGACCAATTGCCATCCATGGTCTGATGAGAGGCGATGAAGCAAGTTGGCTAAAACGGCGCGGCCAACAGGAGTGGGCCATTAGAGATGATACTGAAAGTCGGATTTTGATTTTATCGTAGGGATAAGGTCCGATAGTTGGGGACTTTGATCGTATCGAGGCCTGCGATAATGGTGATGCAAGGCAGCTATAGATATTGGACACACTGCATTGGGAGGTTGTATCGCAATGGCGAATTGCGACAGTATAAGTAAATCGGCCAAAGAGGAGAGAACGGCAACTCAATCTAAGTTGGAAGTGAATCCAAGCTGATCACCTTTGTTCTCGTACTGTTGTCAACTGCAGCAAAGCTGTGAAGTAAAAGTCAGCTGCGTCTGCTCCTGAAAGCGACACTCTAATTGTATTTTGTTATGGCACAAGCTGAATGTTTCGGATGATATATCTATGGTGAATGGAGAGTGGCCAAACTTTGATAGGTATGGAGAAGTCTTTACACCTGTGTTGAGCTGAGTCTGTGTGAGAGATAGACGATTGGATGTGTCGCCTGCAGACGTCTCGTTTAGGAATTGAATTCCCACTGCAGCTATAGTGAACCTTCGTGGATCAGATGGTAGTGCAGTCCCAAGGACCAGGTCGTGAGAAGACCTGCAGGTGCGTTCAGCCAATTACGACTTAGAGGTGTGCTCAGAATGTTGTCAAGAGGTAATCATATGTCAACCTAGCAAACAAGCTGAAATTGGATAACAAAAGCAGAAGTTCAAGAGGTCGTTGTTGCTGAATCGTTTCCACCGGCAAGTAATAGTGCCCGAAGCGTAGCTGACTACTATGTGCACTTCCTTATTTTAATGACTGGTGGTACTGATTAGATTGGGGACAGTCTTGATTTTATGTAGTTCTATAGTAACACAAACGAAGACATTGGAAACGCAGCGTGGAGGGCTACTAACAGGGTGTGACAACTTTTCCCATGGAATCCTCGAATTCCGATGCAGTTAGGTGAATTATATTACATAGAAGAACTTGTTAGGAAATTAGTCGTGGAAACCACAACCGTTAATATATCCTGAAGAGCGACCAGATACAGTAAGAAACATGCAGGGTGCTGTAAGACTTAGCAAAACTTACTAGCAATAAAAGAAGAGATTGCTCCAGCTTGAAGAATGCTTGTCAAAAAAATTACTTCCATAATTACGTTTTCTAGAGGGGAAGCTAGCTGATCTGCGGTTTCTTCTCCTGCTACGATAAACTCATCCGCCTTCGAGAAATGCCATGGCGTTTCTTACATCGGTGCTCCACCTGTCAAGAACAAGCCCATGCCTAGCAATGTCCGTTTTGAATTTGACGTACAGCAGACTGGCGCACCTAGAAGCGATGGTCGGCATGGATTGTGGCCGCGATAGTCGTTGAAAACGTCTGATGCAAGGAGAAGTACATGATATGGCTGAACTGTGCCGAATATTAATCCAATCAATGAAGCGTTCTTGGTTGCAGAAAGCGTACTATAGGATGCGGATGCCAATCCGGGGTGTGTCAAAAAGCAATTGTGTAAGTAAAGCAAAGCACTGCAGCTTGCAGCGTACGAAAGTGGAGGAGAACGAGCAAGGAACACAATGCGAGCGATGGGAAAACATGATGCAAATAGTCTATCTCAACAACTTGGGAGATGCATGCACACTAAAGAGGGAACTTTAGACGGCTAGTAGTCTAGAATGTGCTCGACAATAGACACTCTCGTTGACATACTGCGAAAAGCATACCATGATGGGTCGTGCTATCGAGACGATGCAGGATGCAGAACTTCTTTAAATCGCTCAAGAAGGCTTGTAGGAACGTGATGATTACACATCTTGTCGTTCTTCCTCGACATACGTCAACTGTACAGGTAAGATGATGCGAGGGTAACAAGTGTTTCTCATCTCATCATTGTCTGAGAACCATCGAGTACAGATCTTGACCACGACAGTTCAGTCTGACGATGATGGAAGAATGGAATCTCGGATGGAAACGGACAAGATCGCAACACGTGATGTGATTGCCAAGCCGAGCGCTAAATTTGCAGTTTGTAGCTGGTTCTGGTTGTCCCGATCACCTCCTCTTCTCCAATCCAGCGACCATTATACCCCCAATCACCATCTCCTCTCCATCAATTGCTCAATACAAGCAATTGATTTCTTTTTATATCCTCATTGCATAGAGCACAGTCGCGATGTTCAGAAACGCTCTTAGACAGTCCAGCAGGACGGTGGGCGCAATCTCTGCCTCCGGCAGAATCGCCGCTGTACGTTCTTTTCACCCCCAAATATCTCCTCGACCTGCATCTTTCCTGCTCGAGTCGATCTCAATGCATTTTGGAGGTCTATGCAAACTCAATTGGAGCTTTGGAACGATGGAGGTTGATGGTTGGAAGCTGTTTTAGAGCTCGAGGAGCTTGACGTTCATGTTTTTCGGAGCTAAGCCAAGACTAACGCCTGCCATTTCAGGGACGAACCACCGCACCTGCAGCTTTCACTGCTGTCCGAAGCTACGCTGCCGACGCAAAAGCATCCCCAACAGAGGTCTCTTCCATCCTCGAGCAGAGAATCCGAGGTGTTCAGGAGGAGTCCGGTCTCGCCGAGACTGGACGTGTTTTGTCCGTTGGGTATGTCACTTCCAAAACACAAGCTTCAAGACATGGAAGGAGGATATGGCGATACGAATATGCTTCTTCAGGGCTGGAAAAAGACAGCAGGGGAACAAAGTAGTTTTGGGATCTATAGCTGACTGGATGAAAGTGATGGTATTGCTCGTGTCCACGGAATGAGCAATGTCCAAGCTGAGGAGCTTGTCGAGTAAGTTTAATACTATGACCTGTCACACATTGATACTAACCTTAGCACAGGTTCGCATCCGGTGTCAAGGGTATGTGCATGAACTTGGAGGCTGGACAAGTCGGTGTTGTGCTCTTCGGTTCCGATCGTTTGGTCAAGGAGGGAGAGACCGTCAAGCGTACCGGAGAGATTGTGAGTACCTATCACATAGTCATCTTGATCAAAGCTCATCAGTCATCAGGTCGATGTTCCAGTCGGACCAGAGATGCTCGGCCGTGTCGTCGATGCTCTCGGAAACCCAATTGATGGAAAGGGACCAATCAAGACCTCTGAGAAGCGTCGTGCCCAATTGAAGGCACCAGGTATCCTTCCTCGCCGATCCGTCAACCAGCCAGTCCAGACTGGTCTCAAGTCTGTCGACGCAATGGTGCCAATTGGACGTGGTCAACGTGAGTTGATCATTGGTGATCGTCAAACCGGAAAGACTGCTGTCGCCCTCGATGCCATTCTCAACCAGAAGCGATGGAACGACTCCAACGATGAGACAAAGAAGCTTTACTGTATCTACGTAGCTGTTGGACAAAAGCGATCCACCATTGCTCAATTCGTTAAGACCCTTGAGGAGAACGATGCCATGAAGTACACCATCATTGTCGCTGCCACCGCTTCCGAGGCTGCTCCTCTCCAATACATCGCTCCTTTCACTGGTGTAAGTTTTCCTTCTTCTTTTCGTTCTTACAGGCACAACCGTGAATGTTTGATGCTTCGACAGTTTTTGTTGGCGAGAAGGATTGTCAATACTTGGTGATTGGCTAGGAATTGACTCCTCTCGCCACCATTTACTTTTTCCAATCTTATCATCTTACCACAAGAAGATGTGCTAATCATGCATCGTTCTATGTAGACCTCTATGGGTGAATGGTTCAGAGATAACGGAAAGCACGCCGTCATCATCTATGACGATCTCTCCAAGCAAGCCGTCGCTTACCGTCAAATGTCCCTTCTTCTCCGTCGTCCACCAGGACGTGAGGCTTACCCCGGTGATGTCTTCTACCTCCACTCTCGTCTTCTCGAGCGTGCTGCCAAGATGAACGACAAGCACGGCGGTGGTTCATTGACCGCTCTCCCCATCATCGAGACCCAAGGTGGTGATGTGTCCGCTTATATCCCAACCAATGTCATTTCCATCACTGATGGACAGATCTTCTTGGAGGCCGAACTCTTCTACAAGGGTATCCGACCTGCCATTAACGTCGGTCTTTCTGTCTCCCGTGTCGGTTCCGCTGCTCAGCTCAAGGCCATGAAGCAAGTCGCCGGTTCCTTGAAGCTTTTCTTGGCCCAATACCGTGAGGTCGCTGCTTTCGCTCAATTTGGTTCTGATTTGGATGCTGCTACCAAGCAGACTCTTTCCCGTGGTGAACGTGTAAGTACAAATCCGCACTGTTAATGGAACGCTGCTAACACGTCATTCTCCAGTTGACCGAGCTCCTCAAGCAGAAGCAATACTCCCCAATGGCTGTCAACGAGATGGTTCCTCTCATCTACGCTGGTGTCAACGGTCACCTCGACAGCGTCCCAGTCAACAAGATCCTCCAATGGGAAGCTGACTTCCTTGCACACTTGAAGAGCAACGAGAGCGACCTTTTGGCCACCATTGACAAAGAGGGTGCATTGAGCAAGGATCTTGAGGGCAGATTGAAGGAGGTCGTTTTGACCTTCACCAAGAGCTTCAACTAAGCTTTCATCGAGGCGTCTAGGCGGGAATAGGAAAATATAGCACTGCTGGTTTACGGTGAAGCAAAAAGCGATGCTGCTCTGCCTGTCCACCCCTTTATCTCTTTTGTTTTTCGCCAGTTTTTGCGCACAAAGGGGTGTGATGGAAGGGGTTCCGTTGTACGTTTTGTTGGGCTGTAATATTGAGTGGTAGCGTCATGTGAGGGAAGCTTGTGAATAGTTGGTAGAGTGGAGGATGAGGGAGTGTAAAATAGAAGAGTAGTGGAAATCAATTGGTCGTTTTCTTTGTACAAGCTTCGACCATGTGATTTTGAAAGATTCATTCTTGTGAGTTCGAGTTCTTGTGGAAGTGCGCAGAGGTGCATCAACGATCCAGCTCTTCGCAGGATATTTGTAGATATTGCCATGATGGCAATTACAGAATTTCCATTCTGCTCTTCTGTCAAGTCCAAGAAACGTACTTGCACATCTATATAGAACACTAAAACCGAATCTAGTCGTTGCATCACGAATGGTTCAGGAAAGACATGGTACGTCCACACAGTCCAATCGAGGCAGAGGGAGGTTTGTGGAACAGCGATATGGCATTGGCTCGATGTTCTCTACCCCTTCCAAGTAGCTCGTAAGTGTTGTTATTATTCAAACCTGATTACTACATTCAAATTCGAAAGTCGATAGCTTATGGAACAGGTATATGCTGTCATCCACGTTTACTGTGGAAGAGAGTACGTCGTCAAATATGCTAATGAGACCAAACCTCTTCCACAAGAGAGCTAGAATATCAATTTTGTACCTAAAGCTATGGTCGTACAACTTTGAGATAAAAAATAGAAGAAACACAGCTTTGTTGTTGTCCAACCAGATCAAGCTTGGTCGACTGGCAGTCTGAGTTTGCCGGCCACAAACACATCGCAGGGTACCAAGTAGAGTGATTGGAAACTGGCAGCACTCAAGATCGTTGGGAGAATGTACAACTTCTCAGACAACAGAGACCTGTGTTAGGATTGGGCAATTGTTAATCTTCGATAAAGACATAATGATACGAGGCAACATGAGACTGCCCAAGACTTGATCATGTCCCACGTATGGGATTGAGGGCCGTCGAGCCAAATGGCAGACTTGTAGTAGGTGCAGACATGAGTCGTTGCGACCAAATAAGGGTGATAGACAATGACACAACCTACTGTCTCACAATAGCTATCAAGGATTGCGTAGTAGACAGGGAATGAAAGAACGGCAGGGTACATAGCTGATTCCCAAGCGCATGACAATTGCTGCCATTGTGTCTGGGTTTCATGAAAGCTTCCACCTGGTTCTTCGATTCTCGAAAAGATTTACTATCCTTGATAGATATTTGAAATCGCAGATGGCAGTCCAGTTGTTTGAAACAATCGCGGACCAATCCAACATAACCTAAAGTATCGAATTGCTGATCAGATGGAGGATGACAATTTGCAAAAGATATGTGGAACATTGGTAGGGGACAGTGCTCTTACTTGCGCATATGTTACTGCGTTGGACTGTAGGGCAGAATAGCGAAGAGCAAAGAACGACCTCAATGGCTGGCATAACCGCAGAAGTAAACTCACAATGTGCAAATTGTCAGGAACAACAATTTGGAGTACAGCAAAGTTATTCTTTTAGTTGTAGATGCGTAGATACGCTACATAAATCAAACTTGCAAACAATAAAGACAACTCGCGATAAGGGAATCGAAAGACAATGCTCCTGCCCATTCCCGCGCCTTCAAATGCTCCATACACTTATCCATGCTTATACCCTCGAATATTGTGGATACGACGTCCTCCTTAACCTCCACTTGTGCTACGATGTCGTACCAAGACTTCAAACCGTGCATGATTGTTCTTCCACAACCCTCTTAAGCTTGTTGCTATAATCCACCATATAGTCTTCCGCTCCTGCTCAAGTTCGCATGCCAACATGCCAGCCTTATCCTTTATATCACTTACTGTGCCTTTCCATTCTTAGCACTACCATTAGTAGCCTCCTTAGAAGCTCTAAACTTCTTGATCTCTTTAACGACTTGAGCATTCACCCTCTTTTGCAATTCAGGTCTGTAACCCAACATGAATAAACCCTCGATGAACACAAAGAATGGAGCAAGCACAAACGCTTGCAACAAGTTGTCCAATAATGCTGGCGCTCTCTTCTCGTAAACACCATGGCCAACGAATTGTGCAACCCATGCAACAATTTCGATGGCAATTGCGGCCTGGTTGGCACTTCTTGAGCTCACGGTCGTAAGGTGATTTGCATAGGCTGTCCAGCCAATTATTATAGGTAACAATGCCGTTCCCGCTACCGGCTCAAGCAGTATGTAAAATCCACTATATAGTATCGCACCGATCGTGCCGAAATTGAGTTCCAGATTCGGGATTGTGAGCCATGATGGCAATGGGATCAAAGTCGGAGTATTGGTCGCCTGTATGTGTCGCGTGAGTTTAGACAAGGATATCATGGAGGGGTTCTCGTACAAGCAGTATACCAGCAGCCAGTATAAGAGGCACGCATGTCATATGTATGTATATATTGGTAGGATTGTGGTGATATGCACCATACTTGAAAGGATGTTAGCATGCGACAATGGGCAGAACGGATCTGGCGGAGTTATGCGCACAAAGGTAAGCTGTTTCTCGAGGTCGAGAGACATGGTGTTGAGGAAATGCGGGAAGAATGAGTGGAAGTGTCTTCTATATGGCGGAGTTTTATCTCGAAACAATGAGGCAAGAACGGAGAGGTGTTCAAGATAGATTGGATTGTCCTCTAACCATCACTTTGTCGTTGTTTGAGAATGAGGGTATTGAAGTGAAATGTGGTTGGACTATGATATCGCGGGATTGGAGTGGGAAGGTCGGATGATGTGTGTTGCTTTATCGCACCAAGCCTTCAACAGTGAGTTCCTCCATTGGCATGTGCTTTCTGCTCCTTCCTCAATGTTTGACCGAGTTAGAGTGCTTTGCCAAGAGTTTCACCCTTGTGGCCGTTGGGACAGTCTTGTCAAGAGAGGAAAGTGTGTGATAGGCTGCATGATCAGCTTTACCGCGACCACGCGTACTTTCTGTCCTTAACCTTCACAATATCCTTTGTCACTTGGCAACAATAATCAGAAGGCAACCAAAACTTTCGAATCTCGACCATAAGGTCTGAAGAAAACCTTTGTACAGCACAAGCAAAGTATCCGTTATCTTTGCGAAGACTCTGCGACACCCTCAGAGTTTGATTTGAATGGTTATCGATAGCAAAAACATTCCTTTGAGTGGTGTATGTCGATTTCTTGCTCTACGTGCGCGTTGCACCTTTCAGAGCTGATAGAAATTGACTATTCTAGTGAAAAAAGCGTGCCATATCCTTAATTCGAGTCGATCAGAGCGATACAGTAGGTGTAGTGCATAGCATAAGGCAGGTCAGGCAGAGGAAGCGGCGCATTCGCATACTCCAAGCACATCTTTCATATTCGATTGCGCGCACTCCACGAAGCGTTCCTTTGTCTGCTTCGAGCGCCTCCCTCGCTTTCTCCTTCGAGATATCCATAAACTCTTGTAAAACTATCCTCCCATTCGGCGCGTCTCCTCACGTACTGTTCCACGATGTTCTTCCTTTACAACCTCACTCGGCAGGTAACTCTGCATCCATCATACTTTGGTCGAGACATGCATGAGCTGGTGACAAGCAAATTATTGAAGGACGTCGAAGGTACCTGTACCGGTCGATACTATATAATTACTATCATGGATACCTTTGACATCTCCGAGGGGCGCATTCTGCCTGGTAGTGGGCTTGCCGAGTTCACAGTTGGATATAGAGCTGTGGTGTGGAGGCCTTTCAAGGGCGAGACCGTAAGACGGATCAAGATGTAGCTCTCAAATTTTGCATAGCTCACATATTCTTTAGGTGGATGCTATCGTTACATCTGTAAACCACGTCGGTTTCTTTGCTGACGCTGGACCTTTGCAAACATTTGTCTCTGCACATGTCAGTGAATGATAGCTGGAAGAGAAGCACATCGTATTGACATTTTATAGATGATTCCTGCTGATATCAAGTGGGATCCCAACGCCACACCTCCCCAATTCACGGACAACGAGGAGTCGGTTATCCAAGTCGGAACACATATTCGTGTGAAGATCGTTGGTACAAGAGCTGAGGTTGGCAACATGTTTGCGATCGCAAGCATCAAAGAGGACTATCTAGGGTTGGTATATCATAAGCTCTTTGAACCAGGTACTAACATCTTTATCAGTTGTTTGCAAGGAGCATGATCGAATGAGAACTTCCGGCATATTCAGAACAGATTGATACCAACATATTGAAGAAGAAAAGAGTTCACACCATGTAGGAATACTAAAAAAACATAGACAGATTGTATAACGAAGCGTGGAACTGCCAAAGTTCGCACGAAATCAATTTCACCAACTTTGGGTGGTTGCTCATACGAGGATATGACACACCTAAGTAGAGCTTTACCAACCAAAATGGAACAGCGAAAAGGCAATAGATTACTTCAGTTAAAAATGACTCAAAGCAGATCCAAGCTCGCTCGAAATCAAGATTTTGCTCTATGTGTCTCTTCTTTAACAAATCTTCTTGCCAACCATGCTACATCAAGCTTACTTGGATAAGCCTCCTATAATGCGTGATATTAGTTCTGCGCCCATTGGTTGCTCAATACCACGTTCTTATTGTGTTTCATTCGTTCTGTTCCTAACAGGTTGTCCAACTCACCCGAAGCAAGTTATACCAACATTCACCTTAGATTAACTCCACTCTCCGAGAATAAAAGATCCTCACGCGTTCAAAATGACATCTTACGCACCCCGTTCAATTCTACCAAGAGTAGTGTGGAGATCTGTAGAGCATAGGTATGTGATGGCACTCAGCAGTATATTTCTATGTACATATCAGGAAGTGTCAAACAAAAACAGAGATGAACAACGCAGAAACTCAAGGAATAGTGGCGATGAATAGAAGGAAACCTTTTGGACCGGATTTGGTTGAGTGCAAGATTAGACAAGATACAGAGGAAACCCTTGAAGCAGATCAAGAGCCATTGAGGAAGAACATTGAGTCTTGAATGAGGTGCATATGCTTTTTGAAGAGCGGATGGTCAGAGGAGGAGGAGATAGAGGAATAGCAAGGATAGCATAGATACAAGGAGATGAGAAATTTGAACCAGGAGACGAGCTGAAGGTGTAAAGGAAGAATCGCAGGAGAACGCTGAAAGGGAGAATGCTTCTCGACTGCATACAGAGGGATAGGGAGCATTTCATATCTTGACTTAGACATGATCAATCACGCGTTGAAATCATAACAACCTTTGTTCCGTATATTCGTGACGAGATGCAAAACCACGATTGATCACACGTTTTATATACATAGATGTAATGGATCTTTGTTTACTTCTCGCACAAGTATCCAATCACTGGCAACATCTCCTGCCAAGGTATACAGACACAGGGATGGAGGAGGGGTATAGTAGAGCTCCCCGCTACGCAATAAATTCCTTGTATAAGTTCGATATCCAAGGACGTTTCTTTTCCTGCATGAATGCCTTATGTAAGGTGAGCCATTCTGTTCATCTCGTAAATGATGTATGTCTAAGCTCGAAATGGCAGGAGCAAATTCAAGATAGTTGAAACGGATTAATGTTCAGTATCAACCTCGGAACCTGCCGAAGATAAAGCTTGAAGAGTTAGAGCTATCAAGCTACAAAACTGCCCATCCTTCTACTATTCATTTGCAAATTCCAACCTTGCACGATTTACACATAACTGGATCCAAACCTTCACCACTACGCCAAACAGTCATCACGATGCCGCCCTCCACAGCCCTCCTTCAATCCTCCTCCCCATCCGATGTCTCACAAGCCCTCTCTGACTACCCCTCCGTCACGAAGGAACAATTTCACACCTTGCACACCCGTTCTCGCGCCGCAAAAGCAACAGCGTACTGCCCATACTCTCAATTCCGCGTTGGCGCCACGGCTTTGACGTCAGAAGGTGTCTTTGTAGATGGAGCGAACGTAGAGAATGCCGCGTATCCTGTTGGAACGTGTGCCGAGAGGGTGTGTTTGGGAAAGGGTGTTGTTGACGGTGATATTGGTGTGGACAGAAGTTATGATAAGAGTGTGGGAGACGGAGAGGGGAGTGAGAAGAAGAAGAAGGGAGGCAAGGTGGTGGCTTTGGCCGTTGCCACGGATATTAGTCCACCTGCTAGTCCCTATGGGATGTGTAGACAGTTGTGAGTATTGACCCTGTTTGCTCGGTACATCATGAGCTCGAGAGATTCATGGAGGGTATTAAAAAGCAGGAGTGGGATGAGGAAGGCAGATGTGTAATGACTATTGAGGATGAAGACTAATCTAGTAATAGCATTCGAGAATTCACTGCCCTAGATACTCCAATTTTTATGTTTGATAAGGACGGAGCTTTTGTGGTTCTAAAGCTTGAACAGGTATGTTATTCTTAAGTTAACAAGTTGGAGGCGAGGGGCTGACTTAGATAAAGCTTCTGCCATTGTCTTTTGGACCGGAAGCTTTACCCCCTCCTGGATCGATCAAGCTACAGTAGACTTACAAAGGGCTGCGCAACACAAGCAAATAAAACATTCTGTAATGCGGAAGAACGCTCTTGAATATCATGGTCTGCAGATGTGTGCAGAGTCAAGCATTTAGAAATGATCTTTCCTGGCAGCATTGATCGCTTTATCGTGAAAATGCAGTGAACCGAGAAGCACCAAAGTTTGCTACATCCAGATTCAGCATCCAGGACGCTCGAAAGGCACTATTCAGGTTGACACAATGCCATTGGTTATTCTATAAGGACTCTATAATGAAAGTTAGAACTGTAACATGCTACTTAGAAGCATCCTTAGAAGCATGTAGAAAGATTGTTAGAGGCAATGTAGATTCTTCTGAGCGACGCCACACGCTCAAGATTTCCATACATGTTCTTCCTTCGGTTCGATCATTCATGTTGTTCTAAACACATGTATAGCAATGAACACTGGTTTATGTGAATGTCTCTCAAATTATATGAGTAAAGTATTCGAAAACTTCTTATTGTTTTCGGCTCCCTTTGAGACATGTCCTTCCATAGGTTGTGTTAACCAAATGATTAACCACCTATGTCCACTTCTATGGCGCACAATCACAACGAGTAACGTAGTGAAATGGTCTATGCTCTTCATCTCTTATCTACAGAAGAACCAGAAATCTCGATCCCTGCATGCTCCACGACTCCTGATGATGTCTGCTTATCAGGCAACTTCGGTAGAGCTGTGTTCAACTTTGCAGGAATTGTACCATGCCCAGTCTGAACATTCCTATTCCATCTGGTAAAGTCGATAGCTGGCACGAAATAGTGACAGGATGTAAGCGAAGTTAGGCTCCTTATGGGAGATGACTGTTTTGGTGGAGTGTCACGCATATTCTTTAAGTCACTTTTGGAAATACATGAAGAACGTCGGTCGTCTTATCGGACTGGTGAAGAGTTGAAAGTATGACAGAAAAGGAAAACTGCTGCAGATTATCAATACAACTTGTTGAAAAAAACTTATGTCTTACTTCTAATGCTTTTGGCAAACCGTCGAATCATCGGGAATATTCATGACATTGTGAAGGTGAAAAGGCTTTGCGAGCAGGTTTGTGCTCGATAAGGTTCTCTATACAGCACTCATCATATTGTACGAAGGACCGGAACCGACAGTTGAGAGACAAAAGATTGATAAATTCAATTCTTGATATGGTTATACAGCAAGACTTTTGTTTTCAAAATTCAGTACAATACACACACTCCACAGGGTATCATTCACCTTTGCCTACAAGGCTAATCCAACACCAGTATTCGCCCAGCGATATAGCGACAAGAACTCTCTTCTCTTGACTCGTTGATCTTCCGTATCGATTGTTACAATTCCTCTCGCATCGTATAATGCAGATCTTAGCACCTTCCTGAAATTTCTCTGTGTTGAGGTTAGTCGTAGTCGTCTGGCTTCATTGACTCGGTCCACAACATACCTGATATTCTGTATTCAAAGTTGCAACACAAACCTCATGAGCACGGATCATCGTCTCGCAAGCGACCCTCACAGTAGGATTCGCTTCAATCTGCTTTTTGAAGAGCGGATGGTCAGAGGAGGAGGAGATAGAGGAATAGCAAGGATAGCATAGATACAAGGAGATGAGAAATTTGAACCAGGAGACGAGCTGAAGGT